>SDBS01000004.1_pt1 | contig 152019 bp, 188 predicted proteins | sample 2277091 | NCBI WGS metagenome assembly SDBS01 (sample SAMN10404972, study PRJNA504765) | marine sediment metagenome | isolation source: marine sediment core GS10_PC15, 163 cmbsf | place: Arctic Ocean: Southern Knipovich Ridge | collected 2010
CTTGAAAAGGGTGTGAAACGCCCATTTGTCGAAATGAGGCCCGGCCAAAGCCGTGTGTTCAAACTTGGCGTGGCTGCTGCTATCCCAGAAGGCCGAGCGCTGTTCTATTGGGACAGAAGCGGCATGGGTGCCAAGAGAAACATTCATCGACTTGCTGGTGTGATTGACTGCACATATCGAGGTGAGTGGATGGTGTGTTTAACCAACCACAGCAGAGATGCGCAAATCATCGAAGCGGGAGACAAAATCATCCAAGGTCATTTGGCCCTAATCCTTCCAGGCACGCCTGTGTGGACAGACGACCTTCCTGAGTCATATCGTGGAGACGCTGGCTTTGGCTCCACCGGAAAATGACTTGACAAAATGGAAAGTTGTGCTAGAATAGGATAAGGAGCACAATCATGTTTGAAGACAAACGAGAAAACGCCCACAGACTGTGGGGAATGCGGTGCTATCTCATTGGAGCAATGGACCGCGTAGTTGATAATGGTGTTGGTTGGCGACGACGCATTACGCCCTTTCTGGATAGTATGGGTGTCGTGGTACTAGACCCAACCGATAAGCCCATAGATATTGGACTTGAGAACACTGAAAATCGCGAGTACAAAGACAGACTTAAAGGACTAGGTTTGTATGACGAACTGTCCAGAGAAATGAAGTTGCTTCGTGTGGTTGACCTTCGTATGGTTGATATGAGCGACTTCGTTGTCGTCAATATCGATACCGATGTTCATGCCTGTGGCACGTATGAAGAAGACTCGTGGGCAAATCGTCTCAAGAATCCCATCCTCGTTCATTGTGAGCAAGGAAAGGATGGAATGCCAGATTGGATGTTTGGCAAGATTCCCCATCATCACATGTTTTCCAACTGGATTGATGTGTGCAAGTACCTATGGGAAGTTCACACTGCGGTGCGAGTCGATACCTACAAGCGCTGGATGTTCTTCAACTACGACAAGATGATGCCGAAGGTGGCTATCGAAGATTCAACATCCTGCGTTTGGGATTGGGATGAACTAGAAAAAGAATTGGATGTGGAGGTGAAAGCATCCAAAAAACCATGTTGCGGAGGTCAAGATGCCGACTGTTGCTCAAAGGCTGGTGGCTGCTCTTAGGCGCATCCATCGCTTAAATCAAGAAGAAGTGAAGCTTTCCTTCTGCTGTAAGGGCGTTGTTCTTGGGAATAACTTTCGCCACCTAGTCGAAGAAGTGGGTGAAATGGCGAGATGTTTGCGTGGGACCAACGACGAACCAATGGTCAACGAGGCTGTTGATGCCGCTATATGTGCATTGGCTTGTGCGTTGCTTGAGACGGATGGTGATGTGGAACCATTGCTTGATGTGATGGACATGAAACTGGACAAATGGACCAAGAAATTGGAGAAAACGACATGAGTTTGTTTGCATTTGGTATGCCTGGACCGGCGGAACTCTGCATTATCGCAGTAATCGGGGTTATCCTGTTTGGTACGCAACTACCCAAGATTGCCCGTTCGATTGGAGCCGCAATTCCCTCTTTCAAAGCTGGCATGAGAGATGTTGAAAACGAGCTTCTCGAATGTGAAAAGGCAATCAAGGAGTAACATGCTGGTGTATACTACTATGCTGAGCGTCCGTTTTACATAGGAGTATGGACCCCATGAAACGATTTATCTGTATACTTATACTGCTGTTGAGCAGTGTTGGAGTTGCTTGTGCTGAGGATTACCGTGAAGGCACCGTGGTGGTGTTTGAGAATGGTAATTTCGTCAGCGTAGTACAACGCCAAACAGGTAGTAACAAGACACATGTTGCTATCATACTTTATGATGGCGCACAACCATGGGTGTATGAGGCATCAAAACCCGATGTTCATCGATACACGCTACAGCAATACTTCAAGCATATTGACAACCTGTATAAGCAATTGCCCAGGATGAAGGTGCATTTTCTGCAACCCAGAACACCTTACTCTCCTGCTCAAGTTGCTGCCATGAAACGGTACGCACATGCTCAGTTGAAGCGTCCATTTGCCATGAAAACTTACATGACCGGCAGACCAGGGCCAACCATCCATTGTTCAGAGTACATCGGGAATACTTTGGCTCTGTCTGGACGATTCAAAACAATAGGACCGCGTGAAAATCCGAAGACAATCTTCGAGAAAGCCTCCAAACTATGAGTCACGAAGACCTGCTAGGACCATTGGTACATTTTCCCAAGGCAGATGATGACCGGACGGTGTTGTTTCCAGCAATAGAGGCTGACGCTATTCGTCGCAATTGTATGCCGAAAAAATACGAGTATGATTATCCCATGCCATCGCTGGTAGTGGATATCGTAGTAACAGCCGCAGAAAAGAGTCTGTTGCTTCTCGTGGAACGAAAGAAAGACCCGTGGAAAGGTTGTCTCTGTCTTCCTGGTGGATTCGTTGAGATTGACGAGGCAATTGACGCAGCGGCGCTACGTGAACTCAAAGAAGAGACCGGCATCACTGCTGAAACCATGACGTTCATTGGATGGTACGACAAGCCCGACCGTGACCCACGAGGTCGCATCGTATCCATGGCCTTTCACGTAGATTGTGGGAACATTGTGCCCGAAGTCGAGGGTATGGATGACGTAAAGAACGCACAGTGGGTTCACCATGACCACCAAGTCTTTAATGGGTCCAGTGCGTTAAAACTAGCCGCCGACCATAGGACCATCATTAGTGATGCCATTGGCTGGGGCTACAACCATTCCGACAGACCGAGGGTGACACGTGCTGACGTTAAAACAGGTGGCTTACCCAGATGTTAAGTCAAACAACACAGTATGAAGTGGATGAACACAAATGTTTTTGTGGAAATACATTCATACTGCGTAAGATAGTTGTTTCCACTGGCATTGAAGACACTCCTGCCAACATAGACAAACAACCATGTTTAGAATACGAGTGTGCCAATGGACATAAGCTAGTCAGATTTCTACCACACGGTCTCAACATCAGGATTGAACAATGATTACGATTGAACAAGCAGCCTATCGAGTTTCTAACTGGGCACCGGATGAAGACCGAGAAGTGTTCATTGACCCCGCATCCATCATGCTGATAGCCTCAATCCTTTCTGCTCTATTCAATGCCATGCGTATGTGGTGTCAATGGAAACAGGGACAGAAGGCTGACGGCGAACAAATCAAAGAGACATGTGCGAATCCTCCGCTTCGTGTACGACGTAGACTTCATCGTCATGTGCGCGAAAAGCTTGGTGCAGCACGTTACGGACAGTACGGAGAACAGATGGTGACCGCCATCCTTCGTGCTGGTGCAACTGCCTCTCCTGCTGAGATTGAACAGCTTGCCAATGCGCATGACTATGTCAATCGTTGGGGTGAGAGGGAGCAAGAACTTTAGGGCCGGAAATGGTTTCGACCGGTTATTGGAGTCTGTGATTGCGTGTCGTGGTTCATCGGTTGGCCACGTAAAAAGCCGATGGAAAATCTTAATTGACAACAACATTGTCGAAGGCTTCGCAGTAGCCGGGTTCGCATCTCAGGGTGCCCCCAACACCGCCCCTCAGTTCAGCTTTGTTTAACGGCAAGCTGTCTTGGTTGACGGCTTAATCTTGTGCCATAACAAGAGCGTAGGTACATTTAGAGCAGTTTTGTTTGTTGTACAGATTAACAATAAACTACACACGTAGACATTGCTTATGAAAGTAATACGGATACATGGGTTCAATTCCCATCCGGTCCACTAAAAGTCTCACCTACTCCACAAATGGTGTATAATACTACGATATAGTATTTTCACTAATTTTAGGCGGAGGACGAGATGAAGTACGTAAAGGTAAAATGCGAGACATGCGGGGAGGAAGTCGCGAAGCCACAAAATGAATATAATCGTTCAATGAGGCTTGGTCGTAAGTGTTACTGTAATAACAAGTGTGCCGGTAAGCAACAAGTGGCGCATTTGTTGGGTAAATACACACATAATTTGAAGCGTGGTGGAGATAATCATTCAGATGAATTTTCACCATTCAGACGACATTTGTTGAGTATTAAATCACATTGTAGTCGTCGCAGAGATGGTCGTGTGTGTGATGTTACACTCAAAGACTTAAAAAACCAATGGGAGGCACAAAACGGACTTTGCCCATATACTGGTTGGACTTTGGATAACCCAAAGTCAACAGTAGCCGCTGATAAGGCACCGCACCACATGCAACGTGCTAGTGTGGATAGAATTGATTCATCTTTGGGCTACACCAAAGATAATATACAATTTGTATGTCTTATCGCGCAGTATGCAAAACACACTTTCACACAAGAGGAACTGGTGTCATTTTGCGAAGCTGTGACAAAAAAGAATGTCCCAACTTGACACACCGACCAGTTTTCTGTGTATAATAGTATGGGTAGTCGTTCGTTCCAAATTCAATGGGAGAGATAATGAAAAAGTGGCTTATTGCAACGATGGCGACCATCGCCATGCTGTGGAGTACAGTTGCTCTCGCCCGACCGCTGACACTTAACGAGATTTCTGAAGCCAGTTGTCGCGTTAAAACAGGTTCTTGGCAAGAGCAAAGTGCTGGAACAGGAACATGTATCGGTGAAACACCCGATGGTCAAAGTTTCTATGTGCTGACAAATGCACATGTGGTCGGACAAAGTCGGCAAGGTACTGTGGAATTCTTCAAGGGTGGCTACAAAACCATGCCACTCCCCGCTACCGTCGTGTGGCGAGCTTACCAAAAGGGTAAGGATGTAGATTTTGCGCTCTTGACAGTCAACAAGTCTCTGTTTGGCAATCATCCGCCGCGCGTGATTCCGATTGCACCAGAAGGCTATCGACCCCAGCCAGGTCATTACATTGCTGCTGTAGGCTGTCCGAGTGCCCGCTGGGCTCAAGGATGGGAAGGTCGCATCACAGAAGACCGACAATCACGAGTGATGTTTGTACCAGCACCAGTGGGTGGCCAAAGCGGTAGTGGTGTCACCGTACTTGTACAAGGCAAAGACGGAGAGTGGTACACGAGAGTTGGTGCCGTACTTACGTGGCGTATTGGGGACAACCCCAGTAATGTTCAAGGTGGTGCAATCCCTGTTGGCACACTCTATAATGTGTTGAATCAACGTCATCAGGCACGTCAAATGCCTGTGAATTATCGAGAAGTGGCACAGAAGTATGCGCTTGGAAGTGATGGTAACCATTATCCAATCTTTCTTGACTATGATGGTCATAAGACCGTGAGATTTGGTAACAGCACAGGCGTACAGATTGTCTCATGGGCTGGATGCAATAGACCAAACTGTCCCAACTGCCGTCCAAGCAGTGGTAGTTTTCCACCCTACAGTTGGCGTGCTCCATCCCCACAACCTTCACCGCAACCACAGCCACGCCCTGGCGTGCCTCCATATACACAGCCTGGCAACCCCTACGGAGTGAATCCACCTAGTATTGGTGCTCCATGGCCTGGTGCTGTTGCACCCAAGCCAGAAGAGAAGCCTGAAGTAGAAGAGGAACCGAAAGCTGACGAACCACCCAAAAACGCAGATGGTGTGGTGCTTCCTCCGCTAAGTGAAGAACTCGACGAACTTGGACAAAAGTATAACGCCCTCGCAGCCGAAAAGAAAGCTATCGAAGAGAAGTTGGCCGTGATGGAAAGCGACATACTCGACCAAGCTACTAAGGACCAAGAAGAGGCGCAGGCTGCATATGAAGCCAAGTTGAAGGCTGAAGCAGAAGCCGCAGCCGCACATCAAGCCATGCTTGACGCCGAAGCTCAGCAGGAAAGTGAAGAAGTCGTCGCTGTTGTTGAACAACCAAAGGGTTTGTTTGCTCGCCTCAAAGATAGTGTGAATGGTTTTGTGGGCGGCATCTTGATGGGTGCTGGTCTGGGACTGTTGGTCTTTGTGTGGAACAAGTTCCTAAAGAAGAGAGTCATACAACGTATTGATTCCTTGCAAGATTACCTGGAAGCTCAAATCAAGAAAAAGTGGGGTCCAGAACTTGCTAAGGAGGCTAGAGACGTGATGGAAGGTGTTGAAGACGCCCTACTAGGCTTCGCAGACGACTTCCTGGAAGACATGCAGGCACGCAAGCAGGTAGCCAAGGCTAATGCCACTGGCAAGCCCGCAGAGCGCGTTGAGAACGGCTCTGGCATACAAAAGAGAGTCAACGTCAAAGAAATCTTGGAAGCTGTCCGCGTAGCATCCGAAGAAGTTGGCGACGACAATGTAACGACCGCAGTGCCCGAAAAGGTCGATGAAATCTTGAATCGTGTGGCTAACGCCAAACGGAATGGCAGCTAACGCTGGAACTACCCAATAGGGAGCATCCCAGGTTCGCTTGGGAATGCTCCTTTTTTTTTGGGTTGACAATCTGAAAACGTGGTGTATAATAAAACACGAGGCGAATGTCCTGACACTTACATGGCCAAAAATGAACGGTGTCAAAATCCTTGTCGCTTCTATATTCCGACGGGGCCATGTCGGTAATGGCGCTTGGCTGTTAACCAAGTTGTTGCAGGTTCGAGTCCTGCTGTCGGAGCTATGGTAAAGCTCGACTTATTCTACCACGTGGTGTATACTAATAGTAGTACACCAATCGTAATCGAGGTAGAAGAACATGAGCAAAAAACCAAAAGACATAATGCGCGAATGCAAACATCATGGACGTACCACTTGGACGTTAGAAAATAACGGAACAAGATACAGGTGTAAAGCATGTCGTGTAGAAGCCGTACAACGTCGTCGCGACAAAATCAAAGCCATGGCGATTGAATACAAGGGCAGTAAATGTCAAAATAAGAAGTGTGGTTACAACAAATGTAGTGCCGCACTAGAGTTTCATCATCGAGACCCTGCGACAAAAGAGTTTAGCATCAGCAGTGGTGGATATACGCGGTCGTGGGAACGTGTTAAGAAAGAGTTGGACAAGTGTGACCTCCTATGCGCAAATTGCCATCGAGAGGTAGAAGCAGGACTATAACCAAGGAACAATGTTGTGTCAAAAACCAAAGACAAAGCAGAGCAGAAGAAGATACGGCTGGTCAAACTCGCATCTGGTATCACTTTGCTGGCTAGCATAAGGACACTCAAAGGCGAACTGATGGAACTGACACATGCTATGGAAGTCATCATCGTGCCCGACAGGTCAGGCAAGACCATGGTTTCTCTCGTGGACTTCATTCCGGCCAGCATTTCGGAAGAGGTAATAGTCAAACGCGACCCACACATTGTCACGACAGCCATGCCAGACCCAAGGGTTGTCGCGTTGTACGAACAAGCAATCAATCCAAGTCCCGTGGTACAACCACCCGAACAACAGTTGGTTTTGCCCGCTGGAGTTTGACGTGAACGTACACGACAAGTGGATACTTGACCCCAAGACAATCTACCTATTGGATGGTTGGGTAAGAGGCGAAACCGTCAGATGGCAAGACGGCGATACACCAGTAGCAATTGGCGGCAAGATGATTCCCGCCAAGCTACGATAACATGGCGCAGGGTTCTCTATTGGTAAGAGTGGTCAGCCTTTCAAGCTGATGGTCGCAAGACCTTGCGGGTTCGATTCCCGTCTGCGTCACTTTCAAAAATAAAGTTGCTTGAAATCCTTTTGTGGTGTATAATACTACAGAAAGGGGTTTCTCCAATGAAAAAGAAAAAATGCAACACGTGTGGCATTACTAAAGATGTCTCCTGTTTTAGTAGGAAGTCTAAGAATAAAGACAAACTACAAACCAAGTGTAAGGAATGTCAAAATGAATATCATAAAGAACATTACTTACAAAACAGAACCAAGTATCTACAAAAAGCCAAGAATCGAACACAAGAACTCCGAGAGTGGTTTGCTAAGCACAAGGAATCTTTGAAGTGTGCTCGATGTCCAGAATCTCATCCTGCGTGCTTACAATTTCATCATCGAGACCCGTCGCAAAAAGATGGTAATGTCTCTACATTTGTAACCAGGGACCACAAGGGGAAGCTGGCGATTTTGAATGAGATATCCAAGTGTGAGGTTTTATGTGCTAACTGTCACGCAAAAAAACATTATAGGTCTGTAGGCTAATGGTAAGCCGCGTGTTTTGGGAACACGAGATTGCGAGTTCGAGTCTCGCCTGACCTACTCGTTCTAGCTGGGAGGCCCTTGACAGGTCTAGTAGGCGATGACGGTCCATGGTTTGAGGTCGAAAGTTAGGTCAACAAGTAGACGTAGACATGGATAAAGAGTGGTTGACCATCACTCGAAAACGAGGGTTCGATTCCCTTGGGCGGAAAACATTTACCAACTGGAGATGCGATATGGGACTTTGGGTTGTGGGTAAAGCAATCAACATCAAGAATTGCAAGTGGGAATTCCAGGGCGTTTTCTCATCGGAACAACGCGCAATAGATGCTTGTATCACAGACAGGTATTTTGTTGGACCCGCAGTGTTGGACGAAGCATTACCCGACAAGCGCATTGAGTGGCCAAACGCATACTATCCTTTTGCGAAGGACAGGGTCAATGGTAGTTAAGAAATCAGACATATTGAGTTCTGATGCAAGTCGCATAAAGACAGCGCTTGCTAAGCACGAGGAACACGCTGATAATCAACTGAACGATGCGGGCCATGCCCGTATTCGCTTGGAGGGTGAGAAGAGACACTTTCGTAACGTGCTTGGAGCAGAACTTAAACGTAAGTACGAAGAAGCTGGTTGGACGGTATCAATCAATAGCGGTAGCTCTCAACGTGATGGCGATTGGTATCAAATCTCAATCAGCTAAGTATGGTGTTCGAGCCGGATACAGTTTGCCGGGCCTGCCTGTGAAGCAGGAGTGCGTAATGCACATGCGGGTGCAAGTCCCGTCGTTCACCCTTGTCATAACAAGGACACTTCTTAGGAGACGCGACATGATTGAATCCATTCAACACGACACCGAAGAAAATCGAGACCATAGCCAAGAGTTTGTCACCGTAGACGTTGCGGTTGCATACCACCTTGGTTGGTGTCACACAGAACTTGCTATTGCAAACAGCAGATTCCCGGCTTAAAAGGGTTGCCATCGTGGGATGGTGTTAAAGAGAGTAGGATAGACCCTGCTCCATACAGGCGTATTCTCCTGGGTGAGGGCTCTGTCTCCAAAACAGATGAAGAAGGTTCGACTCCTTCTGCGCCTGCTTAATAAGTAGTCGTTTCAACTAGGACCAAACAAATTTTTTGGAAGCATCAACATGGCTCGCTGTATCTTCGATGGGTTAACACCACAACAAGCTATTGTCATGGCCGACTGGTTTGGTGGCGAGGGTGAACAAAACTGTGAGCCATGGTTTGATGCACAAGGTGTTGAGCCACCCAGAGCAGTTGGCGTGTCCCATGTGAATGATGATGGCGATGTCACACAACAATGCAGATAATAACGCACTCTTCACATGCGAAATGCTTGAGAAGTGCTTCGGAAAACCAATGCCAACGAGAGGACAACACGTGGACTTTGTTCTAGGATTCGACGGCGGCAACGCCCAAGACAAGGCCATGTATGGCTTCATCATTTGGCAAGTATACGGCGATGAAGTCTGGCAAACCGGCGAAGGTTGTGGTAAGTGCCACGACGAACTACAAACCAACAACGTAGCTGAGTGGTCGGCTCTGATGTACGGGCTGATGATGGTGCTACCACAAATCGTCACTTGCAAGCGTGAGCACACGGTTGAGAAGCTGCTCCTGCATGGCGACAGTCAGTTGGTGCTGAGACAATTGACCGGTGAGTACGGCATCACGAAACCACACCTGCGATACTACTACGACAAATGCACAGCGATTGTCAAGAGGATTATTGAGCAGGAAGGTGTGGAGGTCATCACAGACTGGGAGAAGCGCGAGACAAATGGGGGGCCAGACAAACTGACTCATCGTGCTCGTGAGAACTATTTAGGACCATGACATGTTCATAGTATTTTCTACCAACGAAGAAGTGATTGTCACTACTTCAGACCTGGAAATGAAAACAATCGACGAGTTTTTTACTCATGGGGGTCGAGACTTGGATGAGTACGACCGCGACGAAGTCAACGACGTAGCCATCTATGTTAAGCCTAGTCTCAAATGGAGGTAGTTACAACTATGAAGGAAAATTGTAACAGATATTTCCATGTTGATGAATTTGGAATTGGAGGTATTTATTGCAGTGGGTGTGGAACATTGTTGACCGATGGTCGTACAATAAAACAACTACCAGACCTATGTCCCACCTGTAATATCCATCTACATAAAGAAAAATGTCGTTGAGAGGACAACCATGTGTGGTAAACTCATGGGTAAGGGCTGGCAAGCAGCCACACCCGCCGAAATAGTGGAAGACGTTATCACATCGCATTGGAGGGGTGTTGAGACGTTCACTGGCTCGATTATCGTACAAGATGAAGATAGAGGCGTCCCATGCTTCACTGGACTGTATTTTGTTGAAGACACACTTCAGTGCGTGACAGTGGGAGCTACGACATAACGAAAAATAACTGATACCCTCTCAGTTTTTGGTGTATGATATACCAAGGAGGAACATCAGCATGTTTCAAAAGACGAACAATCCCTGTCAGCAGGGAACAGTTGGGCTCGGAGCAGCAATTGCTTACTTCACAGCCCAAAACCAAGTGGTATCTGTGCCACTCAATGATTCACAGAAGTATGACTTGGTTGTAGACGACGAAGAGGGCCTACTGAAGGTCCAAGTCAAAACAACATATTGCAAGTCGCCAAGTGGTGCTTATTGTGCGTCATTGAGAACCTGTGGTGGTAATCAGTCATGGAGTGGTGTTGCAAATTTTTTTGACAACACAGCAGTTGATATCCTATTTGTGTTGTGTGAAGATGGGTCTGCATATTGTATTCCAGCACACAACATTACATGCAAGTCATCAATTACACTTGGTAAAAAGTACGAAAAGTACAAGATAATTCGGCAGAGTTAGACAGGTGGTGTGTCTAGCGCACTGTAAATGCGTGCCCAACGGGATTGCAGGTTCGATTCCTGTCTCTGCTACTCATGGAATGTAGGCAACTCCGAAAACCTACCGTCAGGTTGCGCCATTAGACCAGTTAGATACTGACGAAAATAAAAGAACAGCGCTGGCCGTGGTCAATCACTCCACGAAAATCAGTGAATATGGACTCGTCTAATGGTAGGACGCCGCCCGACCAGGCGGAAATGTGGGTTCGACCCCCATACCATGTATTAGCGGGAAGCATTGATGGAGATGTGCCTGGGAATGAACGCCTGGGAGATGTACGGTTCGACTCCTACCCCGCTAGCTTGCAAACAACAGATGGGACAAACCAGGCTTCGGCGGTAATCAATCCGTGTTGGTTGGGACTCCTTACTGGTGACCCTGATAGCTACGGCGCACGAAAGGAACCCAGTTTAACCTTCGATGGGGAGGTTGTTTGCGCTTGCGCCTGTGATGTAGTGGTAGCCTGCCAGCTTGCCATGCTGGAAGTGCGGGTTCGATTCCCGCTAGGCGCTCTTTTTTGAAGGAAAGACATGAAAGACATTCTATGTATCGTTCCCTATTATGATTTTGCGGGTGGCAACGACCACTTGCCCAAGAATCATTACTTGGCAATCGACAGATTGCAAGCACAAGGAGTAGATACGGTTGGCATAGAAGTTGTTCACAACAACACACCTCGCTTGTCTTCTGCTGATACCGTACAGCTACACGCGCCCTACATGTTGTGGTACAAGGAATCCATCATCAACTTGGCAATGCGACACTTTCGTAATCAGTATAAGTATCTGATGTGGATTGATTCTGGTTTTTTGCTGGACAATGATTGGGTTGACAAAAGCCTGGCAAAGTTAGAGCAATACCCCCTGGTACAGTGCTTCTCACATGGTGTCTGGTTAGATACAGATGGTACAGAAATAAGACGAACCAATGGTATTGGATATTCTCTGACCGTTGCTAATGCCTCGCCGGGTGGTGCATGGATAGCGCGGTCGGAAATTTGTCACGACCACTTCTTGTATGACAAAAACATTGTTGGTGGTGGTGATGCCGCTTGGGCATTTCCATTGTTGGGATTGGAGTATCCACGTGATTTGTGTTCTTTAGAACACTATCACGATTATATGCGTTGGTTACACAACAGTGAAACGATGGGGATAGAATCCTCATTCATAGATGGTTGTTTCTATCATCTATGGCACGCACACATTGCCAATCGTAGACATAGGGCAAGACATAAGATTTTACTTACCCATTATTACAATCCAAAGCAACACACGTGTTACGATGCCAATGGATTGATAACGCTTCAACATGGAATCATACGTGGGCTGTCAACTGATATTGAGTCTTTCTTTCTGCATCGTTCATCGCCCACAGACATGTCCGAGCAACGCGAACCCAACATCGCTCCGTCGAAATTCATCGTAGATAAATCTACACAGGCCAAAACGACATATTGCATGGGCGGAAGAGTAGCATCACAATGAAACGCATCGCCTATATCGGTGGTCAAATGCCACCGGAGTTCAACCAAGTGTGGGGTGGCACGGTAGCTACAAATCACGCCTACATGCGAGCGTTTGAACGTGACCCCGAGTGGCACCTAGACATACTCCCACGCGACCAGATTCGTAACGCCATGGACATCAAAGTATTCTGTATCAACGCCGATATTGTACATCTTGATGACACCGGCACATGTGCCATGATGTATGCAGCAGGGATGCAACCCCCAGATGTGATAGGACCAATCACACGCAGTCCACTGAAAAAGTATGGACAATGGACATCACCCTATCCTGCTGAGTGGTTCTACCAAGCCAAAGTGATTCGTTTGAACTACAGCGAGGAACGCAAGCACAAAGAGTTGATAACGCTGATTATCCACGGAGTAGACACCGAGCTTCTGCCACCCAACCTCGAAACACCCAAGACACACATACTGTGGGCAGGACAAGCGGCGCGCAACGCCAAGAACCATGATTTGTGGCTAGGGATTCAAGGGAAACCAGCACCACGTGGCTATCAGTATCACACGTTGTCTAAATATGCAGTACAAGACTATTGGCAGGAATTAAGCAGGACAGCAGTGGTTGTTTGCACATCGCGTTACGAATCGTTTTGTAACGCGGCCTTTGAAGCACTGGCGCGTGGCGTACCAGTGGTTTGGCAAAAAGGATTACATGGCAAGAGAACAAGGTCGTCCACCGCTCTCTGGGAAGGCGCTGGTATCAGATGTGAGTACACTGCCGATGGTTTTCACGATGGTATCAAAGAAGCATTGGCAATGAACACACAACAACGCATGGGAATGAGACAGTACGTGCTAGACCACTGCTCACTTAAACACATGCGAGACAGCTACGTGCAAGTCTTCACGGAGGTATTGAATGGCAAATCACTTCGCCAAAAACTACTTTGATAACAAGCCATTGGCTAAATTGAAGACCACCATCACTCCGACTTGGACTGACGAATACACACAAAAAACAGTGAAGTGGCTTGATATCCCGTCCGAGACACGCCATGTGTTAGAAATTGGATGCGGCATCGGTAGATTGTTGAAGCCAATCCAGTCACTATCCCACATACAATCGTGCCATGGTGTTGATGCTAGTCACGACATGGTAAAAGAGGCGCAGCAGTATTGTTGTTCCGAAAACACTAGTGTGCATTGGTGTCCAGGTAATGGAGAGTTTGATGCACCAGAGACAGACATAGACTTTGTGTTTGCCTGGTTGGTATTTCAACACATCGCCGACAAACAGACGGTACTGCGATATTGTGCCAACATGGCCCAAGCATTGCGCGTGAACGGCACCATAAAGTGTCAACTACTAGCAAACGATGAACAACCTGGCAAGGATTTGTGGACATGGCATGACCCGTCTACAATACAACAAGTCATGGAATCAAATGGTTGTGACAACGTAACCACATATCGTCTTCCTATGCACCGGTGGATTATGGTAGAGGGTACAAAGACATGATTATTTCTCACAAGCACAAGTTTGTCTTTGTCAAGACCAAGAAGACAGCAGGAACAAGTATACAGCAAGCCTTAGACCAAATCGTTGGGCCTGATGACGTGATTTTGTGGAACTTCAACCAGCAAAATGCCGCACCTTTTAATGACCCATGTCACAGAGGAAATTGGGCTAAAAATGGACACCATCCACTGGATTTGATTTTTCGACTTTGTCCAGAGTGTAAAGACTACAATGTGATTGTTCCTGAGAGAAACTGTTGGGACAGAGTGGTGTCATATTTCCACTTCATGCACTATGGTTACTACAAATTCCCCATAGAGGAAAATGCGCGGTCCTTTCAACGATGGGTGATAGAAGAAAACCCAAACATAGGTATACCGGGTGCTGAAGCTTATGGGTATGACCGACCAGATTTTGTCATACAATACCACAACCTGTTAGAAGACTGGGCAAGACTTCAGGAACGTTTACAACTGACGTTACCAGAATTACCTCACATGTTGGGTGACAAACGACCACGGATTAGCTACACACTCTATTACGACGAACGTAGTAAAGAGCATGTTGCTGAAAAATACCAGCGTGAAATTGATATGTACGGCTATGTTTTTGGTCAACAGGACACACACAGGACCAGTCCATGATAAATGCACAGGAAGCCCGCACGCTGACGAGTGAACAGATATCAAATTCAGTCTTTCGTTTTACCCATGTGTTAGATGAACGCATCACACGCATTGCGAAAAGGGGCGACAGTTCGTTTGATATGTGGGTATTCTTAGCCAGACGGTTTACCCCGCGCCGATTGCCGACGCCCAGCCAAAAAGATGATATCGTGAAACATTATGTGGCGTTGGGATTTCAAGTAACAGAACACGACTTTGATTCGATTGCACTCACCCGACAACACACAACCCTTTCATGGTGACAACAATGAGAAACAACTCCTATATTCTCCATAGATTTAGTATGATGTAACTTGTTACAACTACTTTTTCTATGGAGGTGCAGATGCGCAACAAGACGAAGAACCAGAGATTTTATCGTAAGCCGCGCACGACCCAAGAACGGCGGGTCAATCACAAGAGGAATAAATGGTGTCGGAAGAGACGAAACGGTAATAACCTCACCGACAGCTACGACGACCGATGCTCCTGCGTCCAGAAGACCTGGAAGGTAAAACGGCGTCAACAATACCGCGAGTGCGGTCGCGGACAACAACACACGGTCTTTTTGCCCAATGACACGGGTGGAGCAAGCTGGCGCTTCTGGGTGAACACCTGGAATTTGGAAGAGTGGTTCAACAACCATGACATCCCATGTCGCGTTGAAAAGGTGCAAGAGATTGAGGTGCGAGTACAAACACACCAGCGTGTGTACAAATGCACTGGATGGGAGCCCTACACTTACGTCCGGCGAACACGAACCACAGATGGTGCGAAGAAGAGTGAAACCCTGTATGAGACCAAGACCTCATGGCGTGGTGTATACAGTTGGGTCAAGGTGAGGCTCGCCAAACCACGTGAAACGTATTGGTCCAAGCTCACAGGTTATCGCGTAACATGGTGGAGCGACAAAGACATTGGTATTGACTACGTGATTCAACAGCACGTGATTAGTCACTGAGCTACATCGATTAAAGTGGTCTTTTGAAACCGCTTGGTCATCGTTTTTGATAAGACACAGCCCTAGTTGGTATGGGTGCGGCGAAGCCGCCAAGTGGTCATGGTCCGAGACAACCGCAATGTCTCAAGGGGTTTACCACCCCTATGGTGCAGTAGCTCAGTCAGGTAGAGCGCTAGGCTGAAAACCTGGGCGTCGGGGGTTCAAATCCCTCCTGTACCACTGGCGAATGTCCGAAATGCTTACATGCCAATTGAATTTGACACGATGGGGTTCGATTCCCCTTAACGCTTGGTGCTAGTACAATCTGCGTTTCAATTTTTGTCGCCAATTTACATAACAAGGAACAAGGAACCACGACATGTCCTGGTTTAGGAAAAAGAAGATTGCAAAACCTGTTGACAATACTACTCACGAAGTAGACGCTGTTCAACTAACATACGTGCGATGGAAGAGTCGCGTTGGTTCCTATAGTAGTGACACCAGAACCGAAGTTGAAGCGTTTCCAGTGGATAAAGACGCCCAGGACTTTGCTGAATCATTACGACAAGCACATAAGTTGTTGCGCAATACGGCACGCGAAACACGAGTAGAAGTCACAAACAGATAAGCACATACATCCCCAGTCAGTCCAGTCTGGAGTGGACGCCGCCCTGTCACGGCGGAGAACACGGGTTCAAATCCCGTACTGGGGGCTTTTGAAAATTTACACTTGACTTTTCTCATTTCTATGGTAGAATAGAAGTGAGTGGTGGAGGCGGTGGAGACATCGCCCTGGGTATCCCACAACCGAGCCCCAACCGGGGACGACACACGTGTGTACAAAGTGGGAGGTTCTCACTGCCTTAAAGTGACAAGTTCCTCTTCGGAGGCTTGAAAGACGGGAGCCGCTTGGTTCCCGCATGGAGTTCTGGTACTGGTCTGGTGACAGTGCATGGCTGAAAACCATGAAAGTCCGGTTCGATTCCGGAGGGCTCCACTTGGCGAATGTAATGAGACTTACATGTCAAACTGTAGGTTGTGGGTTCGAGTCCTGCTGCTATCACAGCGTTTGGGGTCTTGGTGGAATGGCTACCACGACGGTTCAAGTCCGGCGAAGCAGGTCCGATTCCTGTAGACTCCACTTGTGAATGACCCAACATCGGCTAATGGCCTGCGGGTCGGGTTGAGACTGACTAGCTAGACGTAGCAAGCCCAGGTGGACATGTCCACTTAAATCGGTTGTAACACACGGAGAAGTCTGATATTTTGCTGGTTTTCAAACTCCGTAGGGACAATCCCCTGAACAAAGTCGAAAACCAGTGCGCGGGCGTGTAGTATAATGGGAGTGCGCTAGGTTTACATCCTTGAAGCGGAGGTTCGATTCCTCTCTCGCCCACTTAGTTTAGCAGGAAAGGCAGATGATGATTAGTCTCACAAATGCGGAACGACAAGCCAAGATAGATGCGTGTAAACACGCACGTAGTCTCACATGTATCCCCGGCTCAGGTGCTTGGATTTTCTGTGATGACTGTGGAACTTACTTCTCCATGTTTGACTACCCGAAAGATACTCCAATTAGGGACGGCAAGTTCATTGACCACATACTGGGACGAGAGAACGCCCACAGGCTTTGGTGAGCGCTAGTACGTTTATATGGGGCACAAGACGTGGAACAGGTGGGCATGGTCATAGATTTTAATGACCGGGCCACCTACGAACGGGAGTTACGGGAATGTTAAGAACACTACTGATGTTTCTTCTGCTGACCATGAGTAGTCTGACCATGGCGGCGGACCAACACAAACCGCTGGTATTGAATAGTTATAAGGATGCCTATAACGCAATACATAAGTATAGCGTTCCAGGTATCATTATATTCCATGCTGATTGTTGTGACCCATGTCAAAGGATGAAGAAAGATACATGGGCACCACTCATGCCAGGGTTACGAAAGAACTACATTGTATACTTCCTCAATGTTGATGAGGAGAAAGACGCTGTAGCTCAATGGAAGAAACAAGATGCTAGGTTTGTAGCGAGCTTGCCCGCCTATGCTTTCGTATCACAGGGCGGTTCAGAGTTGATAGCGTATGGTCAGGGCTATCGCAACAAAACAGACCTAGTGAAGTGGGCGAAAGATAAGGTGGCTGCCTGGAATGCCCGTCAGAAAACACAACCCAAGCCCGGTAGCTGAAGTGGTGTATGATACAATAGATATTGTCCTGTAGTGTAGTGGTAACACGGTTGACTCTGAATCAACAATCATAGGTTCGACCCCTATCGGGACAGCTTTAGCGGTGTTTGCAAGTGGTCTTGCCCCGTGACTTTGAATCACGTGGAATTGGGTTCAACTCCCTGCGCCGCTGCTTGTGACCTAACGAAGCTCACAGTCTGGGTGACATAAAAGCGTAATCGCCTCTGTCGTCTGGCGTGAAATAAGTGCAGGAGTGGACACCCCGTCAGGGTGGTCGCATATTCGCCCTGTAGGTCACATTTTTGAGTGACGTTGCCGTAATGAGAAGTTGGTTATCGAATCCTGTAATAAGGTCGGCCTTGCGCTGGTTCGAGTCCAGTCGTCGCTCCTTGGAGAAAATCATGTTCATACCCAGACCTGGGCATTATGTTGCAGAGATACATCTCACATACCGATGTAATCTTAACTGCTCATCATGCAATAGCTTTGGTTATCTACGTCCGTCTACTCCAGACATGACTGTAGATGACATGACAGATTTTCTGAGACAAGCCAATGAATTACAGTGGCATCCTCACAACTCACTGTTCAATTTTGTTGGTGGCGAGCCCACGCAACACGACGACTTGTTGGAATGTCTAGCGCTGACAACTGAGTTTGTCGATGGAGACATCACCAAAGTAAAAGTGTGGAGTAATGGCTATGGTCAACGTGCCAAAGGGATACTCCAGCGCGTGGCAAACGAACAACTTGCTACAGTCGTCAAAGAGACACAAAAGGCTGGTAGCGTCAAGCATGAACATTGGGACATGTGTGTTGCACCAGTAGATTGCGGAGTTGATACTCGCACGCCTTGTTGGACACACGCAAGTCATGGAAAGTGTGGCATTAGTGTAGATGCAAAGGGATACATCTTGTGTCCATGTGGAGGTGCAATTGATGGAGTGTTACGACTCAATCTTCGCACCAAAGATTTGGCCAAGCTGTATGAACACAACTTTGCTGAGCAACAAACCAAGAGCATCTGTCGTTGGTGTGGACTATACATAAACGACAAGCTACCTGCTACATCAACAGAAATCATTTGTGGTACGACCATGTCATCCTCATGGAGTCGGGCCGCCAAGAGACTACAAACACAAGGGTAGCGACAAGACATGTGGGCACAACACCAAAAAGCTGGTATTCATTTGACATACAGGTGCAACTTAGCTTGCTTGGCATGTAATCGAATGTCTTACCTGCGCCCCACTTGTTGTCCAGACATGACCGTTGCCGACATGGAAGACTTCCTTGCTCAGGCTGAAGACATTGGTTGGAGAGAGGGCGACACACAGTTACGCTTTGTTGGTGGTGAGCCAACACAACATGATGACTTGATTGAATGTCTATCGCTAGCCAAAGACTTCCTGGGTGGTGACACCACGAGAATACACGTATGGAGCCATGGATATGGCGAACGTGCCAAGTCTGTGTTGCAGCAGGTGAAAACACAAGAGCTTGGCACGATTGTCACAGCCACACAAAAAGGCGCAAGCAAACAACACCCACATCGTGACCTACATATTGCACCAGCCGATTGCGGAGAAGAACGACTACAACCATGTCATTTTCATTCACGCATGGGCATTCAGGGAATATGTGTTGACTCCCAGGGTTACATCGGATGCGTACTGGGTGGCATGATTGACAGCATACTACATCTCAACTTGAGAACCAAAACACTTGCCAATCTGCGCGACCAAGAGTTCATAGAACAACAGAGTTTGAGTCTGTGTCAATGGTGCGGTCGTCTATGGGGCAAGGGATTGAAGCAAACAAACCCACAACTGGAAACAATTCTTGGCGTGGAGATGTCCGAGACATGGGCAAACGCCGTTAAGAATCACCTACAATAGGGTGCGCGGGCATCGGTTGTGCCGAGTGGTCTTATTAACCACAGGGCGGGGTTCGACTCCCTGGCGCACTACTCAAAAGGAAGCACATGAATAAGACATACGACGTGAGACGATTCATATCTCGGAAACACGGCCTAGAGTATTGTGAGATGCCCAAGTCGGCATCAAACTCAATAACAAACGCCATACACGCTTCCAATGACACAAAACCATATTCAGTACCCATCTCGTTCAGGTTTACCTTTGTACGACACCCCTTGGCGCGACTTGTATCTGCATATGTTGAGAAGATACAAAAGGGCAAAGTGAAATACCTAGTCCAACCCAACGTGGCCGCCGAACTACATCCAGATATCAGCATTGAATTCTTTGTAGATTTCTTAACACATTTCCACACACATCACTGTGATGATTCGATAAGCAACCATTGGTGTCCTCAGTCGTGGATAGTTAGCTCGGTTGGGAAGATAGACTTTGTAGGTTGTGTCGAAAACATAGAAGAAGATTGGAAAGTGGTGATGAGACAGGGCTTGGGGCCGCTACCACACCTACACAAGACAGACTACAAGCCGGGTAAAGCCACGTGGCAACAGATGCTTGACAAGGAAACGGAAACCAAGGCGAGGAAGTTTTATGAAGACGATTTCAACCGATGGCCCGACTGGTGGAACTAAGCAAGGAGATGCAGTGTTCGAGGATTGGTTTCACAATCTGACAAACTGTTGGATGTGTGACCACCGCGAAGTAGAACAGGCTCGCGCCATCGCCAAGGCAGCCTATGAACTAGGTATGAAAAGTCCAGAGTCGCTACCCTCCCGAGTGTGCAAAACGCTTGAGGGAATAATGCTGCTGGAAATGGACGATGACAATCCGTTCCACAGTGATGTTTACACGTTTTGTCACATCGCACAGAGCGGATGTAAAAATCCACACTTGGATTGGGTGAAAAAGTTTGAAGAGACAGAGGCCGAGATACATGCGGCATGTGCCTCGCCCAACGAAAAGAAACGGAAGTTCTACGATAGCATCGAGGTTGGTAACACGTACTGGATATGGTACACAGACCATAACTATCCATGTCAGTGTCCGTGTCACACCCACTCTGACATTCAACATTGTGTGCCCTGTTGTTACGATGAAAGCTACACCGGGCCTGCACGATGCGTTGAGAAACTAGATGACAAACAACAGTGCGTGTTTGAGAACCCCAAGACTCCACTGCACCGTTACGTTTTGGACCCAACATCAATCAGGACATTGACCGATGAAGAAAAGAATGGGCTTCGTGAGCAACTCCAGTGCGAGTAGCTTCGTGATTGACCGTGACTATGTGTCACGCAAGCAGTTGGACCACATTGAAAACCACATTGAGTTTTCTAAGCACGTGACTCCCGAGGAGGAAGAGTGGGGTTGGTGTAACCGTGAGGATGATGCCTGGTGTATTGATGTCACACAAACAGAGGTGTGCGGTTGTGTAGACATGGATAATTTTGACATGAGGCATTTCCTACAGGCAATTGGCATTCCCGAGAAAGCCATTGCGTGGGATGATGACGCCAGGGAGCGTCGTCAGCTTGATAAGGAGGAATTAGTATGATTAGCAACTTTCCTATGTTGTACAAGCGTGACAGTAAGGGGAAAATCAGACAGTGGGAAATTTGGTGTGACGATTCCTCTGGCATTCCATCATACATACAACGACATGGCTGTGTTGACGGAGCATTGCAAACCACAAGCACAGAGATAGCATGTGGTAAGAACATTGGCAGGTCCAACGAGACTACACCTTGGGAACAATGTATTTTCGATGCTGAATCTTTATGGAAAAAGAAACAGAACCGCAAGGGTTACAGCACAACGATGCAGACTGCCGCAGACGATACAAAGAGTACAACGCCCATGTTGGCGAAGTCATATAACGTGCCGGGTACAGACCTCGCGGTGCTGAAGGATGGCAAGAAGATTACATTTCCGTGTTGCGCACAGCCTAAGCTAGATGGCATTAGGTGCCTCGCTTCTGTGCAAGATGATGGAACCGTGGTGCTTGTTTCGCGCCAACAAAAGGTGTTTCAGTCTTTGACTCACATTCAAGGTGCAGTTGAACAACTGAAACTACCAGTCGGCACGGTACTTGATGGTGAACTTTATGTGCATGGCGAAGCGTTCCAGGAGCTAGCGTCAATTATCAAACGAGACAAGCCATCAGAGCGCATGAACGAAATTGAGTATCATATCTATGACGTAATCTCCGACGAGGGATATAAGCATAGATACAACCAGTTGTTGGGTTGGGTTGATACTTCCGATTGTTTGAAATTGGTGGAGTATTATGTGGCCACTGACACAAACGACGTACACCAGTTGCACGGTGCGATGGTCGAGAGTGGATACGAAGGCATCATGCTCCGTAATTATGCTGGACCATACAAGAATGGTGGAAGGTCATCTGACCTGCAAAAAGTCAAGTCGTTTCAGGACGAAGAGTTTGAAATCGTTGGTGCTTTTGAGAACAAAGGCAAGCAAGCTGGGCAGTGTACGCTAGAGTGCATTACCAAAGCTGGCACGAAGTTTGGTGTCAAGCCGAACGGCTCCGAGACAGTACGTAGTCAGTATTGGACAGACTGGCAAGCCGGAAAGCTGAAAGGGAAGATGCTCACGGTGAGATTTTTCTCCTGGACAACTTCGGGCAATGCAGTGCCAAGGTTTCCTGTTGGTATTGCGGTCAGGGATTATGAATAAGCCTGTGTTGGATGGCTCCAATGGTTCACTCGTAATGAACTGTACCGAGTTCGATTCTCGGCATAGGCTCTCGCGCTGTAGTGTAACTATGGATGCAATGACAATAGTGCGCATAAAACATTGTTGAAGTAGCGAGTAGCACGGTTCCCCCGGAGGGTTCAGGTACAGTTCAAATCCGTCATGCGCGAACAAACACAAGGAGATACACATGCCATTTCTACCTAGACCACATAATGACAAGCCTACGAGACTTTGTCAACACCCAGAACACGACCCTCCAACCATGATGGTACTACCTCCTGGAAGACACACTTGGAGATGTCCAGCATGTGGACAAGAAACAACTATGCAGAACAAAGAGATAACATATTAGGATGTGACAGGATGCTTGGCATTTTGTAGCACGACATTACACAAATTCATAAATTCGTCTAGTGTCATATCACTTTTAGCCAAATTGGCTTGTTTGGTACAGATACCAAGATTATCAATGTCACTTGTTCCGCCACGAGATTTTGGAATAATGTGGTCAAACTGATAGGTTCGTGGTTTGTGTATGTTAATACGCTCACCAGTAAGATAACACCTGGGATTTTCACCAAATTTTTCTATCACTTCATCAACAGTAAAATTCATACACATATCATTATCCTTACTACTTTGTTTACAAAAATCTAATACTTTCCGATACAACAATCTACGAGTGGTTTCAATGGGAGCGGAACGTCCAGGCCATTGTTTACTTCGTTTACCAAAGGTTTTAATCTTAGCCTGATATGGATGCGCTTTTGAAACCTAGAGGATTGGCCGACATTGGCGAGTCAAACGCTCTCGAAAAGCGTTGTCGATAAAATCGACTTGGGGGTTCGACTCCCTCCCTTTCCGCCTTGCGGCCTACCAGTGGTAGGACGCCTGCAAAGGGTTACGTGGTCCCAGCCTGGCGAAACCACGTTTTTCATACCAACAAAGGGAGACATATATGCCAGCTAACTTAAACCACTCAGAACTTGTTGGGTTGATGAACGAACGTGTCAATCAGGTACGTCGCAATATGGGAAAGCTTGATGAAGTAGGCGTGAGTGAAGCAGAGGTGCTAGGTGTTGCTCAACGCTTCAAGCGCCTTCGGGATGTGATGATAATCATCCAAGAAAAACTCAACACAGCGTTAGAGTCACAGGAAATCACAATTGATGACCTGTAACAAAAAATGCCAGACAATGTCAAGTTGAATGTTGGTTAGTCCCTGACTTGTTATTCTGGCGATGGAAGATAACCGAATGGTTAGGGAGCCGCTTGGAAAGCGGTTGGGTGTCAAAAGCCTTGGGGGTTCGAGTCCCCTGTCTTCCGCTTGATGGTGAGGCACTAGAGAACGTGATGCACTATGAGTGTAGGTGGTGAAATAACCCCGCACGATGAATTCATCTTTGGAGAAACCATCATTCAACATACTACTGACTTTGTCGCGGCCTCCCATAGCTTAAAGATGCGCTGTCAGTAGCCCATGGGTGTCAGACGAGCTTGACCTCCCGTCTGAACGAGGCTGTTGCTTATCGTTCTACCTCGTAAATAGCTAGAACGGTTACCTAGAGGGTATTGCAGTTGGCTTGCTAAGCAGTTTTGAAAACTGTCTCACCTCAGACGTGACGAGGGTTCGATTCCCTCACCCTCTGCTGCTGAAAGGAAAAACATGAGAGTATTAGTGACTGGCAACACTGGATTCGTAGGCACCAACCTGATGGATTATCTGGAAGAACACCTTTCAGACGATTATCATCTGTGTGAACCTGACCGACATGAACTACGCGACCCCTTGTCCACGGCATTTATGTTTGCTAAGCACGCACCCGACATAGTGGTACACTTAGCAGCTAGAGTTGGTGGCATTGGAGCCAATCGACACAAGCCGGTGAACTTTTTCACAGACACCATGAAAATGGGCATGAATGTTCTGCACGAATGCTATGAACGCAACGTGTATTGCATCCTTGTTGGTACGGTTTGTAGTTATCCATGTGATTGTCCCATTCCGTTCAAAGAAGAGAACTTGTGGGACGGAGAACCTGAGATAACCAATAGCGCATACGGAGTGGCAAAGCGTGGTCTGTACAAATTGCTGTGGGCATACCACCAACAGCATGATTTGAAGGGCACGGTATTGTTACCCACCAACATGTATGGTAAGCACGACAGCTTTGACCCAAGACATAGCCATGTACTTCCAGCGCTGATGCGCAAGATGGACAGCCACGACAAGCATGTAATTCTTTGGGGCACAGGCAAGGCGACACGCGAGTTTTTACACGTTGAGGACTTCTGTCATGCTGTCCTGCTCACACTCCAAGTTCGACCAAACTACCCACTACCAATCAACATTGCGGGTGGCGACGAGATTTCCATTGCGGCGTTGGCTGACCTAATGAAAGAGGTGACAGGATTTTCCGGCGAAATCGTGTTCAACCACGACATGCCCGATGGGCAACCACGACGTAAGGTAGACGGCACTTTAGCAAAAGAGATACTTGGGTACGAACCAACACGCGCTCTGTGGTACGAGTTACCTGAAATTTGGCGCTGGTATAAGCAAGGGATGGAATCATGTGGTACTCAGAAGTAATTGGACACGAGTTGTACGTCTACTTCAATGGCGCTCTTGTCTACAAGAGATGGCTTGACAAGGGTTACGGCATGGTGTTTGACAGGTTTGGCTATCCATTTACATGTAGGTGAGAAAATGGGATTAAAAGAACTAGATAGGGTATTTGAAGTAGTTGATGTGCCTAGTGGAACGTCACCTGAGTTCCCATTGGGGTTTGCTTCTCCAATGGATAAACCTATTGTTGCTGCTGGAATCGTAAGCAGTCAACCGATGGAGTTGTTAGACATAGACTACATTACGGTTGAATGTGATTTAGAGTACTTTGATTTACCTCAGTTGCCATTTGAGTTATTTAAGTTGGCAATACGCAAGAATAACAACGCAACAATCACCCTAGAAGATTGCGAAAATACATCACAACTTATTGCGGTGATGAGAACCGTAATACGTAGACAGGGTGGTAAGTTAACCCATGTATTGGTTCGTGATGCCGCTATACCAATACCAGATGACAATCTTGAGGTTATTCAAACAAATGCTCTCAAACCTGGTGAAGTAATCGGTTTAGATAACCATAATTTGGATGGTTTTGTTTGCGTAAAACATGACAGGAAATATGGATTGGCAATACTGAATATCGACAAGGTATTTTACGGGACACTCAACGGAGTGTAGGGGAACAAGACATGGGAATTACACGACGACAGGCTCTTGGTAGTTGCTTGGGAACGCTATTGACGGTTCCATTTATTGGTGCAAGCAGTGCCTCCCAACCTAGTGTTAAAAATCAAACATACTGTGAGTGCGTTGATTGTCGTCGCAAGCGATACATTAAGTATGTGCGTGTAATCAAACCATTTTGTGAATTGTCATGTTTTAACAATCAGACATGTCGAGAGCTAGCCCACCACATACAGTCAATTATGTTGACCGACATCATCAATGGAACTAAATTGGAACGTCGTGATGTTTCTAACGAAGTCTATGATGAGATGAGTATGGTTAGAACCGACCACGCAATGTCGATGGATTGGTTGATTGGCAACACATCAATATCATGTAAAGATATTGCCACTTGTTTTCAACACATGTCAGATGGAATCATTCATAAACTCAATCGTGCCAAGAGAAATAATTCATCCATCACATACTTCGGACTATGGCATGACCCATGCTTATGGAAACAGAGGCGCATAGGATTTTACTGTTGGGCAGAATTGGAGGTTCCGTATGATTCTGAGAATACAAAAACACATGGACGACAAACTTGGGTGTAGATTGGAAGTATGGACAGGAAACATCGACAACGTGGTATGTGCAACCGAGTGGAAACAAGACCTAACTGAAGATGATATCAAAGCACTTCGCATGAAGCTCATGCAGATGTTGGCTGACATACACAACATGTTATCAGAGGAACTCAGGATAGCTTAACACAACGGAGACAGGGCGCGGGGTGTGCCGGGCGGTTCGGGGCCGTCAGACGTGGGGTTCGACTCCCCAGTCTCCGACTTACTCTTACGCAGGAGAAGGAATGGGATGAAGTCAGCATTTGATGGAGACACCGTAGCGGAAGCACAGGTGGTAAAGATACTTCGACAACACAATGTGCATACCGTACTTGAAACGGGAACTTATGAGGGTGTAACCACACGATTTTTTTCCAAGCACTGTTCTGAAGTAATTACCATTGAGCTAAACAAAAATAACTTCGATGCGTTGAAGCTGAGTGACTTACCTAACGTGCAATCCATTCAAGGTTCCTCTCCCTTGGTAATGAAACGTGTACTTCCAACTGTCCAACAACCCTTATTCTGCTATTTGGATGCTCATTTTTACACATACTGGCCACTGTTGGATGAATTGAAGATGATTGCCGAGTGTGGCCTGCAACCCATCTTAATGATTCACGATTTTCAGGTGCCACACACCCAGCTTACTAGCCTTGATAACAGACATCTGGGATTTGATGTGTATAAAGGTCAACCGTTGAACTTTGACTATGTCGAGTCATCACTAAAGAAAATTTATCCCACGTGTCGCTGTCAGTACAATGACGATACTGCAAAGGGTGCTAGACGTGGTATCCTATACGTGTTCCCGGCAGCGAGTAAGACAAATGCCTAAGCAACGCATACTCAAAGTGATTGGTCCACGCGACACCATCGCACGCCTACGAGACGTGGGATTATTTCCTGGTCAGACAGTCCAGGTAATGCGAGACGGCGTGTGGAAAATCAACGGAAGTTTTACGATTGCTTTGAGGTTGACAAACGCGAAAATTGTGCTAGAATAGTAACATCAGGGTGTAGCTCAGACTGGTAGAGCGCGTGGTCGGGGGCCACGAGGCCGCAGGTTCGATTCCTGTCACCTTGACTTTGGAGGATGAGACATGAGAAAGGTTGCAATAATAAGCAACTACCAGGAACCGCAAGACGATAGAGACTTCATCGACGGTTGTGATGAAGTCTTGAGGTTCTCTCATTGTATCGGTATTGGAGACAACACCGGAACAAAAACAACTGGATGGATTACTCGCAGTCATTGTTCATACACAAAAATGCACTATGCCAAACACGGACATCTCCTGCGACGTATGTTGTTAGATGTGTCCACGACCTACATTGTCCATGGCTGCTATGATTCGTTTGACTTCATAAACACAGTGCCGTATGATGAACGAGTAGTGTCACAATTCAGAGATGACATGACGTGTGTGTCTGTTCCGATTGGAGACTTGCTGTACCTACATCCATCGCGCAATCCAACTATTGGACTGATGTTTTTGCTGTGGGTGTTACGGTCACAGATTTTTGCTAATGACAAGGTCTTCTTGATGGGGTTTGACTTCACAGATATTCCATCGACAGACAAACACTCGACGGCGTGGGAAAAGTCAGTCGTAGATAAGTGGGTAGAACATGGATACTTCCACAGGTTGGTATCCACAACACTCAAGTGTGTGAGACATATAACATAACGGGATGTAGCTCAGCTTGGTAGAGCGCGTGCTTTGGGAGCACGAAGTCGCACGTTCAAATCGTGTCATCCCGACTTAGACAAGCGAAGAACCCCACAACGTCTGACGGGGTGGTACGGTTGTGGGTTGAAACCCTATGCTTGTCTATTGACCAAGAGCGCCGGGAACGGGGCGTGACCATATAAATTCCGAACGCCATAGAAGGTAGCCGAATACTGGTTCGTCGGGGTTGACTGCTAATCAATTCCGCACTTCACTGTGCGGTGAGGGTTCGATTCCCTTGCCTTCTGCTTGTGTTCTTCTCGGTGATGGGTCGCCCCCCGGTTGCGGTTCGATTCCGTGGTAATCTTGGTACACCGAGTCAGGTTCGATTCCTGGCGGGAACACAAACTAATAGGAGACTACGTATGAATGTAGCTATTGTGAGCAACAACCCAGGGCAGAAAAACACCGCCTCATTTGTCGATAGTTGTGATGAGGTTATACGTTTCTCGAACTGTGTAACGTATGGTGATGCTACCGGTAGCAAGATAACCTCATGGGTAACACGCAGCAGGTGCAATCACACTAACGCTATCTACTCCCAGTGTTCCAGAACGATGAAACACGCCGTTCCTCTCGCCAAGGTAGCCTTCATAGCCCACAGTTTTCCAGAATATAGTGGCGATGGTAAACTTATTGGTCCCGAAATCGTTCCGTATGATACTTTTCCGGTGGAACAACTGTGTCCCACAAACAATAAACAGTGTGTTCCCATAAATGCTCGTGTGATAACACTGTTGCATCCGGGTCTCAATCCAACGCTTGGATTTATTTTTCTCTGCCACATTCTGCGCCAGCAATTATTTGTGAATGATAAAGTCCATCTAATTGGTTGGAATTTTGTTGGTATTGATGACCCACACAAAATTGATTGGGAAGCACAACTAACGAATCTGTGGATAGAACAAGGCTACTTTCTCAGAGGACACGACATGGTTTCAGCATTAGGCTCTTGAATATGCAACTGTTGCCTAAAAAGTCATGTATTGGTGCAAAAATACACCGACACGGATGGCCTTATGTGGTGGACCATATACGTAAGTTAGAGACTGGCGATGGGGTGGTGTTTGATGACTTCATCGAACAGACCTTCAACTCACCATCCATTCCACACCTACTACAGACACAACCATGGACGGCAATGGCCCATGTCCCTCCTGATACCATGCGTGTGTTTTCATACCGTGGATTGGCAGACTATCGCAGTAGCGTTGAAGGTGGCGAAGAGGCGTTCGATAACCTCGTTGGTCTTTGTACCATGTCACATTACATGGCCAATAGACTGAGGCAAGTATGTGATGTTCCAGTTGATGTAATCCATTATCCCACCGACTTAGATGTGCGTCAATTTGATATACAGAGTTACTTAAATCAGCCGCAGTTGGTTCATGTGGGATGGTGTCGTAAAAACCTGTTGCTATTGGAACACATACCACCCAACCCACACATCCACAAAAAGATATATGTCAAGTCTCTTGGTCTACCCGAACACAAAGAACGAGAGGTGAGACAGTATTGTAGCCAACAGTATCACCACCGCGAGGTGTATAAAGATGTGGAATATGTTGCACCAATCCAACAACATGAAGCCTATGATGCTCTACTGGAACAATCAGTAGTGGCCGTGGAGTTTCTGGATTGTGCTGCTACAACAGTCGTAGTAGAAGCACTTGCGAGACATGTGCCTATTTTGGTTAATAGACACCCTGCGTTGATTGAGTATCTTGGCGAAGACTATCCAATGTTCTTCGACGACATACAGGAATGTACCGACCTGCTACACCCTGACAACATTGTCCGTACACACCACTACATACAGCAAATGGACAAAGATTTTTTGTGCATTGACAATTTCATGTCACAATTCTCCAAATGGATTCAACAATATGACTTCTAACATTGCCATAGTGATGCCATTAAAGGCCGATAGCGAGAGAGTCAAGGGTAAAAACTTCCGAGACTTAGCGGGAAAACCACTCTATCGCTGGGCCATGGATAAGCTCTTGTTGTTAGACGACGTGGATGTGTTCGTTTATGGTGATGCCAAGACATGGAGTTTGATTGACAACCACGTAAAATACAAGGGTGTGGACCACATAGAAGAAAAAGAAGCCAGTAGTCACATGGATAGCAACGGTTTTTTTCAAGACATTGCTCGTAAGCTGCCTGGTGATTACAAAAGCATCATGTATGCCAACGCCACTTCGCCATTCGTAGAATTGAGTACCTATGAACTGTGCATGGAGGTGTACAGAGAAGAAAACGAATTTGATTCAGTGTTGACAGCCATTCCAGTATTTGGACGAGTGTGGAACAATGATGCCCAATCACTAAATCATAATCCTCAGACGTGTCCGCGCACACAGGGCCAGGCTCCTGTCTGGATTGAATCGGACGGCCTGTGGTTGATGGATGTCGAATTGATGCTTAGGTTTCGGCGACGTGTTGGAATGTGTCCGTATTTTTGTTCAGTGAATGAAGTTGAGCGCCTGGACATCAACGTTCCTGCTGATTTTGACATGGCAGAGTTGATTCAAATGAGCCACACCAGAACACACACAGGCAAAAGATGACCCCAGCATCCTTCTTCATATGTGGGATTGTTCGCGATGTAGCAACAAGATTTCCACACAACTACAATGTCCTGCGAGCGTACTTTGACGCCAGACGTTGTGCTAATGTCTATTGGTACTTTTATGAAAATGATTCTGTCGATACAACAGTAGAAGTCTTGCGACATTGTCAACAACATAATGACAATTTTCATTTTGAATCAGAAAAGCTAGGCGCTGTATCGTGGCCAAGCAGAAGAATAAACCCACGTGCCAAGGCTTTATGCCTATGTCGAAATAAATATCTGCAACGTTTAGCTGACATGGATTATGGATTTGATTATATGTTAGTGGTAGACATGGACCTACTTACCATGAATGTATCACACATATCAACCGCAATGTCATACGATGCAGATATGGTCGGTGCCTATGGATGTCATGTAAACTCCTCTCAATACTATGACGGTTGGGCCTTGGGTGGTTGTGACATAGGAACAGTCCATAAACTTAATTCATCCTCACCAAAACAAGCAGTCACATCATGTTTTGGGGGCATGGGTTTGTACAAAGTGCCATCAGTGAGGTACTTGTGGTATAACAAAAATCCAGAATGTGCCCAATATCCCCACGCCGACCACGGAACATTACACGAAGAAATGCGCAACGTCGGCCATACTAAAATGTACATTTGTCCACAGTGGCTAACAGAATGGAAACCAAATGCACAATTTTCCAGTCGAACTCTTCACTCGAACGAATTGTGTTCCACAGCAAAGGCAACTCAGTAATGTCAGAAATACCCTGGTTCACAAAGGTGTGCTTGGAAGTCAACTCAGATTGTAACCGTGCATGTTGGTTCTGCAATCGCCATGGTGACAGTAGGAACAGATTTATTGATGAACAAGGACAACGTATCAAGCGCCTTATGTCAATGGAGCAGATTGAAAACATAGCCAAACAGTTAGTGGATATGAATTGGAATGGTCTCATGTTGTTTGGACACATGAGTGAACCCACACTAGACAATCGTATTGTTGACATAGCAACCATGTTTAAGAAATGTGGCTTTCCAATTATGTTCCATACTAATGGAGACACATTACGCAAAGACGAGGACATGTGTCGTGCATTAAGTGAGGTTGTAAATCACTTTGTGGTTGGTATCTATGACCTCACTGATGAGCAAGAAATAGCAAAACTCCAGAATTGGTGGCGACATAGGCTTGCGCCTAGCAGCAGTTTTTCGGTAGCCACTACCCGATTCCAAAGACGCTTTTCTCTGCAAGATGATAGTAAGAACATGTATCCCAACAGTCCATGCGGTGCCTGTCATACCAACTTGGTGATTTATTATGATGGTGAGGTTGCACTGTGTTGTGAAGACATCAACTGTGAGTTCAATCTTGGCAACACATTTGAAACATCGATACATGACATATGGACTTCTCCGCACCACATTGAATTGGTCAAAAAAATAAGCAAGCGTCGTAAACATCACCCCATATGCGCCGTATGTCCAATTGTACCTCGTGGTTAAATGGAATCAAACCTTATGTCCGACGATGATAGGCCCGTGCGTATGCTATTGCGCCATATTCGTAATGTTCAGGATGAATGCGAACTTCTCGCTGAACGCCTGCTTGAGCAAGAAAAGCAGAACTTGGCACGGGCATTGCTAGCCAATGGTATGCTCCACGACAACAGCAAGTTTCGCGGTGTCGAGTGGGATTACTTGAGTGAGGCAGCCAAGACCAAGGCTCCCGACCAGTTCAAGGCGGCGGTGCTCCAGCATCAGGTGACCAACCCACACCACCCTGAGTATTGGGGTGGCATTGACAGTATGCCGAGTGTCTACATCGCTGAGATGGTATGTGACTGGAAGGCGCGCAGTGGTGAGTTCGGCACTGACTTGCGCGATTGGGTAAAAGACAAGGCAGTGAGACGCTGGAACTTTACTACACAAGGTCGTGTATACAAGGAAATCAAAGAGTATTTGGACCTACTGCTTGACCCGAGATTCACATGAGAACACAGTTCATCATATTCGCACGCCCTCGGGTGGGCACACACATGCTCAGAACGGGCATGAATCAGCATCCAGACATTCGTTGTTCTAATGAATTTTTGAATGTGTATATGATGTTGCCACAACAATTCGCATGTAGCACACTGGCAGAAACCGTCAACCTACTACGGCAGCGCTATCCACATAAGTTGAATGGATATGTACTGCACGACGACCAGTATTGTTATCCCGAACGACGCACGATACCTGTCGCACAAGCAGAATGGGATGCCATCCCTGCTAACACCAAAATCATTCGTTTGAATCGTCGCAATGAACTTGCTAGATTGATATCGGAGTGTAGAGCCCGCATATCAGACGAATGGCAACGCAGCCACAAGAAACTCAATGGAGAGGATGACCTTCCATTTCATTTAGACTTCGACGACATGATGAAGTGGCACATCGTGCATGAGGTGGCACAAGAAGCACAACAAGAGTATGTAAAACGTTTCCATCATGTACTTCATGTGTGGTATGAAGACTTGTTAACTCACTGGAACTCACAACTTGCAGGAGTGTTTAAGTTCTTGGGGGTACAAAACATGTTTGTACAACCCACAACCACACGCATGGGACTACCACTCAAGCAGATGATTTCAAATTACGATGAAATCCAAGAACGATGTCGTGGAACTAACATGGAACAATACTTTACGGGGCCGTAGCTCAGTTGGGAGAGCGCTTGTCTGGCAGACAAGAGGTCGTGGGTTCGATTCCCATTGGCTCCACTGAAAGGACCATTACTATGGAACTAAGTCGCAAAATCGCTGACTGGATTTTTGAGGAAGAATTCCTTGACAAGGAAGACGAATCATGGGGTAAGATGATGTATGACGATGTCGTTGTCGCGTTGGATAAAATAATTGATAGACACATCATTTCACAAGTGACATAGACCATGCTATATTACTGGTGGGTTCCACTACTATTATTGACAACAGTGTTCTATTACTACTGTTCAGTATGGGCTAACGATACCGAGTCTATGAAACCCATGTTCTACATGTGGTTGATACAGTCGTTTGGATTGTGGCCGGTCATAGCCAAGTATTCCCAACGCTTGTTCTTCGATGGTCTGTTATTTGATACCATCCTAATGATAACCTGCGTGGCTGTATTGGCATGGTACGGCAGGACGGATGGATTTGGCGCTTGGCAGTGGGGTGGTGTCACAATGGTAGTCGCTGGCCTTTTGTTGGTAAAAACGGGTTGACACTGGGAAAAAGTGGTGTATAATAAAGGAAAGGAACTCTGCTGATGAAAATGCTGGAAAGAACAATAGTGGAACTCGATGGGGCTCCACCCCACACATTCATTACTACCGAGCAACCATTCTTATTTTTCTGGAAACGCACACGCAAGTTCGTGGCGACCGAAGAATATCCCACTGGATATTGGAATTGGTTAGAGATGGATGACCTGAAAATGGTTCCAGGCCACCTGTCATTCCAATTGGATGCTTGGAACAGACACGCATTAGCCTGCCCTTGAAGTGATAATGGTATGCACACGTCCTTGGTAAGGATGAGGACTGGGTTCGATTCCCAGCTAGGGCTCTTATGACAAGAATCTTTTACGCAACTGAACGCATCGAGTTACACGGCACGCCCGAACAAGAAGCCGAGTGGGCCAGGATGAAGAAGCTCGTAGATGCAATCAACATTGAAGTGCATGAACATCATGCCGGCGTGGCGGAACTGGTAGACGCGCCAGATTTAGAATCTGGTGGGCTTTAATGCCCGTGTGGGTTCGACTCCCACCTCCGGTACTCACTATTCTAGGACCACGTTCTCAAGGAGAATGGACATGAAGTACGCTCTATGTGTTATGTTTGCAGTTGTGTGTGGTTGTCTCATTGTGTGGGGTCAAGTTGAGTTAGAGGCGGCAGACAAACCTGCGCAACCCACCGTTGCCAAAACCGTCACGCTCACCAAGCCAGAGCTAGAAGCCTTGGTGCCCCAAAGAATGGCACAAGCCATGATTGATGGCACTCAGAGCGTGCGCGAGGCGGTATTACAACCACAGCACTGGCACAGCGCCATCTTCAATGGTGTTGAGTACACTATCTACACTGGACCTGGCGACATTGCCTCGGCTACCGTCGCCGCCCCCATCGTCAAGGACAATACCGAATGAAAACTCGACAAGGATTCGTAAGTAACAGCAGCACATCATCATTCGTAGTGCTTGGTTTCAAAACACAAGCTGACAAATACTACGACCATGACACGGGCTGGTTTCTCGAAGGTGAAAATTGTATGCTCATTGGTGACAGAATTGCATCTGGTAGTGACTGTGAGTTTGACGAGACAGCCACAGACATTGGCACTCTCGTGCAACGCTCCCACCAAATTGCCAAGGAGCACGACGTGCCTCTTGAAAGCATCAAGCTTTACACCGGAATACGTCAATGTTAAGGAGACAACATGAGTGACAAAACCACCGGTCGCAGAGGATTCCTCAAGTTTCTTGGTTTCGGAGCAGCCGCAGCAGCCACGCCCTTCGTGGGTAATGGCAATGAGATGTTGGCATCTGAGACTAAGAGGTTGGAAGAAGAAAACAGAAGGCTTCGCAACCTAGCCAACATGCACAAGCGTCGTGATGTTCAACCGGAAAATGATATTCTACCAGAGGGTGACTACAGCCATTGGCCCACTGGTGTTGTACCTCCACCTCAATGGCCACGAGTACCACAATATGACGGATTCGGATTCAATAAGTTTGGCAGTGGTGTTGCGTGTGCGTGTAGTGGGGTGTATCAAAAGCCAGACACCGAAGCGCCTTACCTGGAACATGCTGGTGAGGAACTACGAAGCCTCTCGGAACACCTGGACTTAATCTGGGGGCCAGACTTGCCAGTGGGTGCGCACACCGATGAGTACGATACACCTGGCATACCATTGGTAGAACCAGAGAAGCCCGAGCCTCGCAGGATTAAGCATCGTGTCGGAGTATCGGGATAGTGATAAGGGAACTACTGAGGAAGTGGGCATTTGCCCCCTGGTGGCACCCTAGAACTGATGCTACGCCCAAAGGTGTGAGACTGTGGGCATCTGATGGGAAAGAGGTCTGGGAAATCTGGGGCAGCGGCAAGCCCATTGGTGAAGCCGCAGTACGAGTACATTACTGGGCGGTCAAGCACATGCCTGACCCACCAGCACCATGTCGGCGTGGTGGAACGGTATACACGGGAGGCTTAAACCCTCCTGGGGGAGACCCTGTGCGAGTTCGACTCTCGCCGCCGATACTTTACAAGAGGGGCAACACACATGACTGATTTCAGAATGGACAAAGGCAAGCCCGTTAGTAACAACGGTGGTTCTCATTGTAGGGGTAACCACGATGAGGTGTTTAATGGCACTCGTTTAACACCCAATGGGGATTGGACACCAGATGACGAATGTATGACAAGGGCAAGGTCCGATAGGCCCTGGAGGCCACAAGGGGTGTTGCCCAAGTATCCAAAGGATAAATAGACATGAACACAGCGCAGGAATATCGCGACGGACTAAAGCGTGGTGGTGAAATTATGAAAGCGGAACTGATACGCGCAGGGTATTCTAAAACCCGAGCATCAGCATCCAACTTTACTTCCAGCGTGGTAGGATTCATACTAGGATTTCTCACATACTATTGGTTTTTCATATGATAGTATTTCTCATCCCGGTGCGACACGAAACGAGTGTTGAAGATTACGAGCAAGTCTGGGGACTTCTCAACAACACCCTCCTGAGTATCGCCTCACAAGACCATCCTGCGTGGCATATTATGGTGTGTGCCAACAAGGTATTGCCCATTGCAAGCGTAATACCACAAGGCAAAATCACATTCATTGAGCACCATCGTAATCGGGCGTGTCACAATCCATCGTATTTCAACGACCCAGACTTTGATGCCCACCTAGTTGACAAAGCACAGCGCCGTCGTGTTTGTGTTGAGCGTACTCAGAAAATTGGTATCAATCCATCGTGGTACTTCATGGCAGACGCCGACGACTACGTGTCTACTGACTTGGTATCCACTATCCTCACCACAACCGAGAATCATCACGGTATAGTGACACTGGATACTGGCATCATTCTTAATGCAACTACGGCATCATATGTACAAGTAGATGGCTTCAATGAAATGTGTGGTACGTCCATAGCAATGCGCGGCAGCTTGGTGCATAGTGCGCTACAAGATAAAAAACACACCAACATGCTGCTGGGACGATATGATTTCCACGAACTCTTAGCAGGAAAGTATTGCAGTCATAGCTCCAGGCATTCAATGTCTGGCATCCCGCGAGCGGCGTATGTGCAACACGAGCAGAACTACGGTCGCAACCTATGGGACTACAGCGAGCTATTAGCCGCTGCCAAGCCCATCACTCCTGAAATTCGAGCGCGTTTTACCCTACCGCAGGGTTGACAAAGCCCATTCTAGTGATAAGATAGAGTACAATGATAGATTTCACATCCGACCCCGACACGGCATGGCCTGGATTTACTGTGCTAGACTTTGGCGTTGGCACTACTGAGATTGAGCTTGAATGCAAACAATGTGGACATGTCTTTGTGATAGACACCAATACCGCCGACAACATGATTTACATAATTGGTGTGTTCGTACCACAATGTCCTGAATGTAACTACAGCATGATTTTTTGAAGCAAGAACTGTTATCTTCACTGTCGAGTGGCGGTGAAGGACCATTCGGTAGGTTGCTACTACCCCTGTCCTGCTGACATAGTAGAGGAGGGTGGTGGGATAAACACAAGCTGTCCCGGTTCGTTAAATTTTGAATGAGTTTGTGGCGGCGCTTGCGAACCGCCCGTCTTCGGACGCACAACAAGAAGGGCATGTTCTTAACACCAACATGCCCGCTTTTACCTGTAACGTAGTTCTATCTCAACAAAGGAGAAAGACACATGGCCGGAAGTTTTAATAAGGTCATCTTGATGGGCAACATGACTCGTGACGTAGAGTTGCGATATACTCCCAATCAGACTGCCGTAACCGACATCGGTTTGGCCGTCAATGAGAAGCGCAAGAACGCCGCTGGCGACCTTGTGGAAGACACCACGTTTGTGGACGTGACCCTGTGGGGTCGCAACGCAGAGGTGGCCGCTGAGTATCTTGGTAAGGGCTCTCCAATCCTTATCGAAGGTCGTTTGAAGTTGGACCAGTGGGCGACGGATGACGGAGAGAAACGTCAGAAGCTCAAGGTCGTCTGTGAACGTATGCAGATGGTCGGTTCCAAGAAAGACAACCCCAACGGTGGTGGAAATGGCGGTAACAGTCAAGGTTCACCGGAACCCGAAGGTGGTTCGACACCCAGTGGTGGCGATGGTGGGGACGGCGACGTACCCTTCTAGCACCCCCTGAACTGACATTAGGAGGGTGGTACTACCTTGTACCACCCTCCTTCTTCTTGCAGCAAGGGGAATAAACCATGATGAAACTACCGAAAATAGCGTACCTGTTCTTGGTGTATGGTGATACGACCCAACCCAAATTGTGGCAACGTTACTTTGAAGGACACGAAGACACCACTGTAATTTGCTGTCATGCTGCCAACAGAGAAGCCACCGTCACACCTTTTCTAAAAGACAATCTGATACCATATTGGGTGTCCACCGCATGGGGTGGTCTTGGATTGGTGATGGCACAAATCGAACTTACGCGCTATGCGTTGCGCGACCCGGCAGTAGAGCGTGTGGTATTATGTTCCGGTTCGTGCTGCCCAATCAAGACATATGAACAAACATATAGTGCTCTGTTTGAACAAGACAAGTCATGGGTGAGAACCTCTACCCAAATCATTGAACGCATGGCCAAGGTGACACATCTTGACGTATCCAGTCATCGCAAAAATGAACAATGGGTAATGCTGACTCGCAAACACGCCACGATGTTGGTGCGCTTTAATTACACGGCAGACTTTACTCGGTGTGTAGTCCCCGATGAACACTATGTCGGGTCGGTGCTTACACATCTGGACCAAGAAGAGAACCTGCTCCAGCAAAATCAAACAGATATTGCTTGGCATCGTGTCTCTCCTGTGCAAATGACCCCCAATGAATATGTCGCCATCGATGACCAATACGCATCCAGATGGAGACACAGTCCTTCAATCATGGCAAGAAAATTCCAACCCAACAGCGACATTTATGAACGCTGGTACGACATAGTATAGGAGAAGCAGATGGGATTCATCGAGTTAGTACGAGAACGCACAAAACATAGTCAGGATTATGAGCAATTCATGCGATTGTGGCCGTCCTACAAGATGGTAGATTTGGTGGGGGTTGTACGCCCAAAGGTATACATCACAATACCCAAGGCAGAACTGGCCGATATAAAATGGTCAGCACTACAACCTCGGGTGCCAAACCTGTTCACCATGCGACCAACCATCTTTATCAACTCCAAGCAAGACTTTTTGTTGCGCGACGAAAGTCCAAAGGGATTCACTAACTTCACCATCAGTTCACATCAGTGGCCAAAAGATGCTTTGAAATCTCAAGCAGAATTTTTAGCCCCCATGCCCAACGATACCGCTGTGTTGTTGGAAGAGTTTCCGCTCACCTATTCCAATGTAATACATTATCCAATACACTATCGTGTTCACACCTTTGGTAACGTCATCGGATGTATCCAAGGCACCACCAACCAAGACTTGTTTTGGATGGATACGGAATGCAAAATACTGGCCAGCGCCCACAACAAAGACGTGTCAAATCTGGTGCCCAGTATTGGTGTAATGGAGGATATCTGTGCGGCAGCCAAGGCTATTTCAATGGCTACCAAGCTGCCGTATATTCGCATCGACTTTGTAGCGTCTACACGAGGCGCTATGTTTCGTAGTTTTGCCTGTATTCCAGGTGATGTAAGGTCAGATGACCATAACTGGTTTTACAAACAAAACGACCGAGAACTTGGACAACTGTGGGCACAAGCAGCCCACCCCACGACAACTCAACATAAGGATGACGTAGATGCCAATCGTCAAAAATCCAGGACAAGGCCAACCGAAGCGCCGGATGACAACGCCTGAAATAGATGTTAAGCCACTCAGTGGTTCTCTATGGTGTATCTCCACGTACTTCAACCCACTTGGAACCGCCACGCGCCACGAAAACTTTCAAGTATTTCATCAGCGCATGATGCAACACGAAGCCCACATTATGTATGCTGAGATGGCATTGCATAAGCGTGGTTTCCAATTGCCAGAGTTGGTTCGCGAGGAACAATTGCCCGTCAAGGTTTGTGGCGACAATATCTTGTGGCAAAAAGAGAATCTGCTCAACCTATTACTTGAGCAGCTACCAGATGATTGTGACAAGGTGTGTTGGATAGATTCTGACATCTTGTTTCAGAATGAAGACTGGCAAGCCAACATCTGTGACGAACTTCAGAAATACCGTATCGTACAAGGCTTTGACTGGGCGGGTATGCTTCCGAAGGGTGTCGAATTTGTTGATGCCATCGACATGAACAGCTTCCCAACGCGCTTTGACGATTGTGGTAAGGTGTATGGATACGCATGTGGGCTCTTTGACTCTCAGATTCAGCAGGGGAATGGCCATCCTGGGTATGTCTGGGCTGTGCGGCGAGAGGTCTTGGAAGAAATCGCCTTCTATGACGAGTGTGTGTTGGGTGGTGCTGACTTGCTAATGGCACGCGCAGCTACCTACCGCCACTATGCTCCTGATATTGCCGACAGACACAGTCGTTTCCAACTGGCTAGTTACTATCCCTGGGCACAGAAGTGGTGTGATGCAATGGGATATAGCATTGGGTATGCACCTAATCAACTATACCATTTGTATCACGGCAAAGTGAGCGCTAGACACCCTGACATTCGTTTGAACATGATGCGCAACCTAGAATTTGACCCATCGCGTGACCTAACCATGAATGACGACGGCTTATGGGATGTGACAGAAGAAGGAGAGAGATTACTGGCTCCTGCACGTTCGTTCTTCATTGGTCGCAAAGAGGATAATGTGTGATGAGTCATTGGTTTACCTCCGATACCCATGCGTGGCATCAGAATATCATACGCTATAGCAACAGGCCGTGGTCGAGGGCGGGCACAATGACCGAGGCACTTGCAGATAATATCAATGCCTGTGTTCAGGCTAATGACACCCTGTTTCATCTGGGAGACTTTAGCTGGGGTCACAAGCTGAGAGTGGAGGGCTTCCGCTCTATGATTAACTGCAAGCACATCGTCTTGGTACTGGGTAATCACGACAAACTGATTCGGGAAGACCTTGAACTACACAAGTTGTTTGACAACGTGTGTGAGATAGCTGAGCTTAACTACGGTCGTGGAAAAGGTGAACATCGCCACAAGATTGTTCTGCTTCACTACGCCATGCGCGTGTGGAACGCATCTTCCCATGGCTCGTGGCATCTATATGGTCACAGCCACGGTACATTGACGGACGACCCCAACTCCCTTAGCTTTGATGTTGGTGTTGATTGTTGGGACTACAAGCCAGTCTCATTGGACCAAGTGCGGGAAAAAATGGAAGGCAAACTCAATGCTCCCTGACACAATTGATTCTCTCATTCGTCGTGGTATGCCCACAGTTTTCTACATCACGGGTGGTGGCTCCAGTGCCATTTCCGAGTTGCTCAAGTATGGTGGTGGCTCCTCATTCTTTTTAGAGGGGCAAGTGCCATACGACAACAAGTGTGTACAAGAATTGTTGGGTGGACATGCTCCAGATAGATACTGTGACTCACCCACGTCTCGAATGTTGGCCACGACAGCGTATCAACGAGCCATGAAAATCGTTGGCAGTCCCGATGTAGTAGGAGTGGGTGTAACAGCCAAGCTGAAAAAGGATGAAGAACGCAAGGGCCGGGAACACGTCATTCACGTGGCGGTTCATGGCAAGAATCGCACCCGAGCAACTACGCTAATCCTAGAGGGTAATGGCACACGCTCTCGTGCTGAAGAGGAACAGGTTGCAACCGACCTAGTCGTTAAGGAATACTGCATGTTCGTGGACGTGCCGTGTTTTCCTCCGTCGTTGTACACCCACGAGAAATGTGCCACGCTTGATGTTACTTCGCCGTGGTCGTTGGACTATTCCAATCCGACTCAGATTCAAACTCTGTCTCGTCCAAGCGAAGAGGGGTTGAGGTTCCTCAACCCAATGACGGCAGACGGCCCGGTAATCTTTTCCGGCTTATTCAACCCAGTCCACGATGGACATATCAAAGTTGCCGAACTAGCCCATAAGATTACTGGTAGAACAGTGTGGTTTGAAATTTCAATGACAAACTGTGCCAAGCCACCGGTAGACTGGGTGTCTCTACAGGAACGCATAGCGTCCTTCGATAACCACAAAGAAAATCCTGCTCTAGCGGGATTCATATTCACAAATGCGCCCATGTTCGTACAAAAAGCCCGGTTGTTTCGTCGGCCCACGTTCCTTGTTGGGCGAGACACACTATCGCGCATCGACAATCCAGCATTTTGTGACACACGACTTCAATGTACCGACGCCATCAATGAATTGATAAGTCACCATGCGAACTTTTTAGTGTTCGACCGCAAGGGGTCACTCAAAGTTCCCTTCCGCCATCTTGGTTTAGAAAACATATGCACTGTAATAGACAACTATGTGGATGCGGGAGAAAACTCAACAGATTTAAGGACAAGATATGAAGAGACGAAACTTTCTCAAGAGCATAGCGGCGTTTCTCCCTGCTGCGGCAGTGGCAAATGCAGTTAGTAGCCAAGCCGAAGCCGCACCCACGCCCAAGCCAGCACCTCAGCTTGTAATCAAGGCGGTCAAGAAGCCTTCCACTCTCAAGAGTGCCAGGTCCGTGGAGAATACGTACACGGGTGGATTCTGTGACTGTCCTGCTGAACGTGGTATGGTCGTAGAGATTGCCAAGTTCACCCCCAATCCATTGGGTGGACAATATCCCGTTGTAAGACCTGGGTCGCATAGTGGACAACCACTCGGAGTTTTACTAGACGATGTAGTGCAGCCATGCAAGTGTGACCCACTCAGGGACGTAGCACCAATTGGTGGTAAGGTATCGATATGCCAAGGTGGTTGGCTTACTGTTGGTCCCTTCAGCAAGCCCGTACAAGCTGGTGAACTGATGTTCTACGACAGCGCAGGACGCATCACTACGGCACAAACCGGAAAACCTATTGGCGTAGCCCTAAGTGCATCAGACGATGATGGATTTGTTAAGGTAAACATACAGTTGTATCTTAACGAGAAAGCGGAGTTCCCCACACCATGACGAAACATCTGAATTACGTAGCTCCAATCAATCCTTTAGGATATGGCGTCGTCGGATTGAATCTCTTCATGGCACTCCTGCGACAGGACGTGGATATAAAACTATGGCCTATTGGCCAGGTTGATACACATACCAACTACGCGCCTTTTTTACAAGAGGCCATCGACACACGACACGAATACCATACCAAGGCACCTAGCCTTCGCGTGTGGCATCAAAACGACCTTGCTCAACATGTGGGGCGGGGTGTTCACATTGGATACCCCATCTTTGAGTTGGACAAGTTCACCAAAGTTGAGAAGAGAGAAGTCACAGCAATGGACTACGTGTTCGTTTGTTCTGCTTGGGCACAAGACATAGTGTTGGACCAATGTCCCAAACTACACCCCAGCAGTGTTGTGGTAGTACCATGTGGTGTGGACCGCGAGATTTTCCACGAAAATGTTGGAGCGCCCGACCCCAAATGGACGACCTTCCTCAACATCGGAAAGTGGGAGTACCGCAAGGGCCACGACATACTGATAGAGGCATTCAACAGAGCGTTCACACCCGAGGATAGGGTACGCCTGTGGATGATGAATCACAACCCGTTCTTGTCTCCTCAACGGACAGATGAGTGGGAGAACATGTATAAAGATTCTCCCCTGCGCGGCCACATAAACTTCCTGCCGCGTGTGCGCACTCACTACGAGGTCGCCCAGGTCATGGCTGAGGCTGACTGTGGAGTGTTCCCCTCTCGTGCTGAAGGATGGAACCTTGAGTTGATGGAAATGATGTCGATGGGCAAGCAAGTTATCACCACGTACTGCTCTGCACACATGGATTTCTGTACTGATAGTAACGCACATCTTATTTATGTTGATGAAGTAGAACCAGCATATGATGGTGTGTTCTTTGGTGATGATACAGTGGGAAACTGGGCGAAGCTGGGAAGCAGCCAACAGGACCAACTGGTCGAACATCTTCGCGCCGTCCACGACGGGAATAAAACAGAGGGAAATCCCGATGGTATAGACACAGCGAAGGCATTCCCTTGGAGTTACGCCGCCCAGCGCATCCTGGAAATCGACAGAATTTGGGATTGACAAACTGAAAAAGTGGTGTATACTAGTAGTAGGTTAACGAGCGCGGTCAATTAACTCAGTCCGGTTAGAGTGCCATCCTCACACGATGGAAGCCACTGGTTCAAATCCAGTATTGACTACTACAAGGAGACAGGTATGAACAACGTCCGAATGTATCTTGTTGGAGGCTATGTCAGGGACAAAATCCTTGGTGTCAAGTCCAAGGACATGGACTACTCCGTGGAGGCTGAGTCCTACGCTGCAATGAAAGAAGCCATCGAGCAGCGTGGCGGCACCATCTTCCTGGAGAAGCCCGAGTACCTGACAATTCGAGCCCGCGTGCCCGAACTAGGCGCAGCAGACTTTGTTCTGTGTCGCAAGGACGGTGCCTACATCGACGGCAGACGACCGGAAGACGTTGAGCCCGGCACGCTTATGGATGACCTTGCTCGTCGTGACTTCACGATGAACGCCATTGCCATGGACGAGGATGGTGTGTATATTGACCCTCACAATGGTCGTAAACACATCGCAGAAAAGATAATTCAGTGCGTCGGTTCCGCACAGGAACGATTTGCAGAAGACTACCTACGTATGCTTCGGGCCATCCGGTTCGCAATCACCAAGAACATGGTACTATCGCCTGAAATCATGCGGTGTTTGATTGACCACACGATGGCAAGCAAGATTGGCGAAGTGGCAATCGAGCGTGTTCGTGAGGAAATGCTCAAGTGTTTCCATGCTGATACACCCCAGACGCTACAGATACTTGAAGACTTGCGGCATGTAAAACATGCTGTGTTTGGTGGTGAGCTTTGGCTAAAGCCCACCTTGGAAAAATGACCCGGAGGAAATTCGGATGGACTTCAACGACAACATTATCATGTTGACCGACTCGTACAAGATGAGTCACTACAGGCAGTACCCAGAAGGTACAACCAATGTGTACTCATACTTCGAGAGTCGTGATGGCGCTCGTTGGCGTAAGACTGTGTTCTTCGGCCTGCAATACTTCCTGGAGAGGTACTTGATAGGTCGTAGAGTAACACAAGACCTTGTGAATGAGGCCGCAGCGTATGCGGAGCTTCACTTTGGAGCACTGCTGTTCAACTACGATGGTTGGATGGACATTGCGGTGAATCACAAGGGCAAATTGCCTGTGCGTATCAAGGCAGTGCCAGAAGGAACACCTGTTCCAGTCAGCAACGTAATGATGACGGTTGAAGCAACCGACCCGAGGCACTTTTGGTTGACAAACTATCTTGAGACGCTGTTGGTGAACGTGTGGTATCCCTGCACGGTTGCCACACAGAGCCGAGAGATGAAGAAGGTGTGGCTGCGTTACCTCCAAGAGACGGGTGACCCACGAAGCGTAGACTTTAAGTTGCATGACTTTGGTTGTCGTGGCGTGACCTGTCCTGAACAAGCAGGCTTGGGGGGCGCAGCACACCTTGTTAATTTCAGGGGCACAGATACGTTGCCCGCCCTAGTCCTGGCCGACAGGTTCTATGGCTGTGAAATGGCAGGGTTTAGCATCCCGGCAAGTGAACACTCGACCATTACAAGTTGGGGCCGGGACAGAGAAGTGGATGCGATGCGGAATATGCTAAGGGCTTATCCCGAGGTTCCGCTCGTGGCGTGCGTAAGCGACAGCTACGATATCTGGAATGCTTGCTCCGAAATTTGGGGTAAGACTCTGAAAGAAGAAGTTCTAAGCAGGGAAGGCTGTTTGGTGGTGAGACCTGACTCTGGTGACCCACCATCAACGGTCAAGAAGGTCGTCAGAACACTGATGAACGAGTTTGGTTACGAGACCAACGACAAGGGCTACGATGTACTACCACCCCAGGTCCGTGTGATTCAGGGTGATGGTATTGACTTTGACATGATTCCTCGTATCCTAGAAACGCTGAAAGAGGATGGGTTGTCTGCGGACAACATAGCTATGGGTTCCGGTGGTGGACTCCTTCAAAAGCTGAACCGTGATACACAACGGTTCGCCTTTAAGTGTTCTGCCGTTGAGGTCAATGGAGAGCCACGAGAGGTCTACAAAGACCCCGTGACTGATGCCGGTAAGAAGTCGAAACGTGGGAGGTTGAAGCTAGTGTGGGAGTCAGGCTCTCACGGTGACTGGCTGACGACGGTGCCCGAATCGGACCCCCGGCAAGACCAACTAAAGACTGTGTTCGAGAATGGTAACTACGCTCCCGATTGGGATGGTATCAAGTTCGATGCAGTCCGAGAGAATGCGGCCATCCATCCTTGGGAGTTGGCCGGAATCCTTTGAATTTTGTGGAGAACCACATGAATTTGTATGAAGCTATCATCAAAGCACTCGAAATGTGCAATACCATGTTTATAGAGCAAGGTGAGTGGACCGGCGCAGAATACATGGAGATGGTAGCACCACTACATGAGGCTCTCCGAAATGCTTCTGACAGACCAGCGCTGAGCGAAAGCTCAGAGGAAGGTCAGGACACTATTGCTTAATGTGGGAGAGTGTGATGGGGCGACGAAGGTTCTATGATGTAACGCCAGGGTATTGCCCAACGTGTGAGCAGAATCAATTCTTTTCTCATACGATTGGTTTCAGCGGTACGTGTCCTGTTTGCAAGACCTTCGTGCCCAACATATTCGACCGTACCACAGAGGGTGCAACTCAAATAGGTGCTCAACGTGCAGCCCCATCCTCTCCTGCTAAAATTCAGGCAGAGGTGAAGCAAGTACGTCGCGCACTGGACCTAGCGGGTGAGCAACGCGATGACGGTCAGGTAGAGGCAGCCGAAAGGCCATCCGAATAGGGTGAGATAAATGTTGGTCGCGGCATAGCCGCACAGAATCCTGCCTACAATAGAAGCATATGCCCAGGTGGCGGAATTGGTAGACGCGCCAGGTTGAGGGCCTGGTGGCCGCAAGGTCGTGGGGGTTCGAGTCCCCCCCTGGGTACTTTTCATTTTTCACTTCAGGGAGAAACCGATGAAAGACGATAATGGCAATGAGTTGGAGCCGGGACAAGCATTTGAGTTTGAAGGCCAAATTGATTCATCCGTTGAACCTGAGATGGATAAAGATAGTGTGTTATTTGAGGGAGAGTACATGATTTATGTGCCCCCAGGCCAGAAAGCGACTGTGGTATATTCAGTCGCAGTAAACGACGAGGAGAAGAGTCCATGAGAAGTTTGATTGTTGCGTGCGTGTTGCTGTTTGGTGTGAGCGTAGCGTGTGCTGAGCCCCAAGAGGTGTTCAAAAAGTCCTTTCCGTCCATCCGTGGTGATGCACAGCATGTGCCGCATTATGCGCCCAGAATTTATCCACGTACCCCCGACATGGGACCGGGTAATTTCTACCGTGACTACTGGGGCAACCCATATCGACCCGCTCCGATTATCCGCCCCTACAGCGGTCAACCACATCCGCACTTGATACCACGACGCCGCACAATACCTCCACAGTGGAGTCCGTGGCCCGAGCATCATCAGAATCCTCATGGACAAGGTGGACAAGGCAAGGGGCCGTTGTATCGCTACTGGTATGGACCTCGTGGTTGGGGCTTCCGTGTGGGTCTAAATTTTGTGGAGTAACCATGCTCAAGTTGGAATGCGCCCAGAACATGTTGGCTAAGGAAGACGTTGACCGAAACGTAGTATGTTTTGGTATCCCCATTCAGGAGTTTGATAAGGATGACTTGGTCACCATGCTCGCCATGTCTATGCGTGAAACTGAATATGAGAGAAAACTTCACCAAGGCACCATGGGGATGTTACCAACATGTTCACGTCCAATCAGTGGATTGAAGCCGACGGTCTAAGACACGCAAAAGCTCAGGTTGCTCTCCAAGAGCTTGAACTCCTGACACCACAAGAGTGGAAGGAACTAACACTTTATTTCCACGCAACACAAGTTAAGACAACTCGTGTAGTAAACAAGCGCCACTCCAAGTATGATGTATACATTGGGCGCGGCAGTCGTTGGGGTAACCCATTTGAAATGGGTCCAGATGACACCAGAGAAGAGGTGTGTGCCAAATATCTCGGGTATCTCTTAGGGTCGCCCGAGCTATTGGCTGCACTCCCATCTCTCATAGGCAAGACTTTGGGGTGTTACTGTTCTCCAAAGCTATGTCACGGAGACATAATCATACACGTCATGCGACTACGAGGAATCTTATGAGCGACCATGAAGTAGCTGTATCCATTGATAACCAGTCGATACTACCAGACAATGACATGGACCAACACCTGAAGTATCTGTTGTGGAACTGGCACAGCGAAGAGACATCAACCGACACCCTCAAAGACCGTCAGTGGTGGGAATTCTGGAAAGTTGACCAGTCCCGCAAGAAGAGTCTATTGGTAGTCGGCAGATACCTGCTGGAAGGTTTGGATGACTTCGTGCGTATTGCAACGTCCAAGGGGAATCCGATTGAATACAAGGCAACCATTATGGATGCCACGGGTTCGCTGTATGACACAGTAATTACAGGAGCGAAAACTCCATGGTGGATGAAACCTTTCAGTGGTTCGCTCAAGGTACTGGTTATAAACGTATTGGCTTCCTTGCTCATAGATTACATCATCAAACGATACACAACTGGCCAGTTTTCCTAGAAAAATGTGAAGAATTGAGGTTGACTTTGCCAAAAAGAGGTGTATAATACAGTACAAAACGAGAGCAATGTACGGGAGAGCATGTTCCAAGGGGGCGACAGACCCTTGCAAGGTCCGTGTGGCCGGTTCGATTCCGGTCTCTTCCACTTCGTCCTATAGTGTAAATTCGCGCACGCCTGCCGAGGGGCAGGTAGGAGTTGGATTAGCGACCAGCTTAGGACGACCAAAACAGTGTAAGTAACCGAGGATAAAAGCTATCTCACGCAAGTTCCATGTGGGCCTCAATAATTGGAATAAAACAAGATAGTTCTTACACTATGCGAGTGTCGTACAATGGTAGTACCTTTGGCTTCCAACCAAATGACGCCCGTTCGATTCGGGTCATTCGCACTGGCCAAGTAGCGCTACGTGACTAGCGTGTCAAGATTAGCTTAATTGGTAGAGCGACACGGGAAGACCGTGTAGGTTCTGGTTCGAGTCCAGAATGTTGGTCGCAAGTCAAGGTGGGATGCGTACACCTAAATCACGCATAGCTGGCTCTGTAGTGTCAATGTAGCATGGCAGACTCTTAATCTGTTCGGTTTGGGTTCAAGTCCCAGTGGAGCCACTCGCGACATAGACGGTAGCACCATGCGCATGGGCCGTCGTGTGGTTAATGACCCCGTGTCGCAACCAAACACTAGGACTTGTATAACAGGAGTAACGACATGGGATTTTTCAAGGTCTTCAATTCGTTTCAAATCACAGCGCTGTTTTCCGCATTCCCATTCCTATGTGGGTGGTTGTGGACAGCAACATTTAGTGGAGCAGCGGCGTTGGCATGGGTTTCCATTGTTGCCTACGTCATCTTCTTCATCCTAATGTGTGGTGCTGTACTACACGCAGTTGATGATTGACCAATTGGTAGGATTACGGGTCTTAACAGACCAGGAGAACAATCATGGCGAAAAAGAAGCCAACCAAGGCTGAGTTGGAAGCACTTCTGAAGCGTTTCGTAGCCCTTCGTGAACAGGGTCAGATTCAACTGAAGTGTGATGAGGCTAGGTTGTTTGACGACGACCTACACAGGTTGTTTGACGTACCGGTGGCGTGTAATCGTGTGGTACTGTCTGTAGTGCTTTATGACGTGAAACTACCCCACGGCGCTGACCCCGGCAACATTGACAACTACGAAGTCGCAGTGGGTGTGTGTGACGGCACTGTGGATGAGGTTCAAATTGATGACGTGGCCGATTACGACCAAGATGACTGAGGATAGAGACGAAACTCCGGTGGTCGGGGAGTAGTCTGCAAAACTACCGTCAAAGGGTTCGATTCCCTCTTTCCTCTCTGCCACTTCGGTGGCTTGACCCCTTGTCGCAGGGTCCAAAAACTGAGTTGTTGTTCATGTTGGGACGCTCAGGCGTGTTCTCGAACACGTATATGCGAAAGACAGTTCGTTGGTTGGCTAAGCAGTAACCCCTGCGGTCCAGCGAGCGGGTGGGTCGTGACATAAGATGGTGAGGACCATTGAGAGCCATAAGTAGCTGGATGGCAAGGGCCGTATCCTCATACGGATGACTGCTTGTAAGGCATAGCGAATTTTTTGTGTTTATCGGACGTACCAACTAAGACATAACTAGGTAATAGTTTATTTGTCTTGGGAAAGGTGGCTTGCCACCAAAACACAATAGTGGTGTGAGGAAGTGTCTACGGGTGAGGCTGAAAGGCTTCATCGTCAAACCCGAAAGGGACATAATTCGGCCATCGCCCAAGGGTGGTAGAGTTGTGTGAGGCTAGTGAAGGGCATCTTGCAAGTGTTCCGAAGCAACCTTAGAACGAGCACTGCTATAGTAACGTGCTGTTGCGTGGAGTAGCGTCCGACAACAGGGACAAAACTGGTGAAGCGGTTCGCAGCCGCGTGTACAGACGGGCTACCATGAGAATGTGTCGCTATCAAACGCCCGGTCACCAGAGGTAACTCAACAGAGCTTGTGCTATGGGTTACATTATTTTTCTACGAACAACGACCGATAGTTCGTATATTTTGGTGTAGACTAAGGTATGAATACCAAAACATGCAACAGATGTGAGAAAGACCTCCCATTATCTGAATATCAGAAGGCAAGTCGTAATCGTGACGGCTTACAACACACATGTAAATCATGTCGTGCTGCCGCAGACCGTCAACGATACAAGACGACCAACAAGAAGCAGAAAATTCGTGAGCGAGTCACAAGAATTCGTTCTGAGATTTCTGACTACAAACACGAGCGTGGTTGCGCTTGTTGTGACGAAACAGAACCAGTGGCACTTGACTTTCATCACCCCAATGATGACAAAGAATTTAACATTGGTCAACAGATTGGACTCTCAGAAGCTAAAATCTGGGAAGAAATTGCAAAGTGTGTAGTTGTGTGTGCAAACTGTCACCGCAAGATACATGCAAACATTTTGGCCTCACCTACGGAATAGGCACTGGGTCTACGAAACCTGGATGGGCTTGGGTTCGACTCCCCCTGGGGCTACTTGAGGGTGAACTCGTGTGTTGGTCAGATACACGGGTGCTGACCATGCTGTAGCAGATATGCCACAGAGCCCTCAAACACACAAAGGGCATCGTATGAAGGTTATAATTTGCAGTCAGCAACGTACTGGCAGCAATATGTTGCGCACCATGTTGGCACAACAATCAGGCATACGTGTGGGTGGTGAAGCGTGTAATGACACGTGCAGTGCGTGGTGGAGCACATGGACTGAATCTCCCATGCCCTTGACATTGAAGGCACACATCATAGATAACCACGTCGCAGACCACATAGCAGAGGTGTGGAAGGTCTTTGACATATGGAATCTACATGATAGATTTCATTGGGGTCTCAAAAACATACCCGAGGTGGGAATGCGCTACCACCAAGCGCTACTGAAAGACCCTACATTCAAAGTCATATGGCTGGAACGAGAAGACAAAATAGCACAAGCTATGAGTTTGATGATTGCCCGTATGACCCAACACTGGGTAAAGTACCTACATCAAAACAATACTACTACCACACGCTTTACTTTGGATAAGACACATGCTAAACAACTGGCACGCGCATTCATTCAACAACGTCAACAAATACAACGCTTGTTTGCTCCCCATAACTTCCCAAGTATGTGGGTAACCTACGAAGAGTTACGCGACGACTCACAAGCAACGCTGCGCAGAGTCACGGACTTTCTGGGCGTGTCATACACAGCGTGTGAACCCAAAACCAAAGTCACATTTACAACACCTTTGAAGCAGTTGGTCACCAACTATGACGAGATTGTTGTTGAATACATCAACGGTACATGAGCACCGGTCTGTGCTAGTTTCCCTGATAAGGAAGCCGCGCAAGGTTCGACTCCTTGATGTACCACTCGCTGTCATTGGAATAACAGGTTAGGAATCAGAAATGAAAACAAGACCAGGATTTGTGAGCAATAGCTCAACCACCAGTTTTTGTGTCTTTGGTATTGCTGTGAGCATCGACCGCATTGATGCTCTTGAAGAAATGATAGACGACATAAGTCTGGAAACTTTCTACGGAGACCCCGACTCCTACGACCGACAAGTCTACATTGGCAAAGAATATAGTTCTATTGCTGATGACGAAACAATGTCGCAGTTCAAGGAACGTATCTCAACCGCTATCAAAACTCTACTGCCAGACGAAGACCACGACTGTTCACTCCACGAAGAATCTTACCGAGACGGTTAACTATGACTACTTTTCGATTGAAACGCACGGCCTAGTTTTGGGGTCGTAGCTTAGCGGCTTAAAGCAACGGACTTTTAATCCGTAGACCGTGGGTTCAAATCCCACCGGCCCTACTTGCTTTGGCTCTATAGTGTTAATGTAGCATTGCTGGCTTTTAACCAGACAGGTCAGGGTTCGAGTCCCTGTGGAGCCACTTTCTCTCTCTCTCTCTGACATAAGGAACGTATCATGGATTTTGGATTTCTCGTTGCAAGTTTGTGTGTTGGTGCCCTGGTCTCCTTTTTTGGCTGGATGATACGATATGATTGTACTGGTGTGGGCAAGGTCGTTGCGACTATCATTTCCACACTAGCCACAATTGTTCTCGTCGTTAGCCTAGCGTGGATGGGTCTTTATGGAATTGCTAGTGAACAGGTCGAGTACGAATTGTTCCTACCAGTTTCCACAGTTGATGGAGCACAGTACGTTCAATGGAACGACCCTGATACTGGCATTCCACGTTCTATCAATGTCAACCACAAGTTTTCCAGGTCGTTTACGAAAGACGATGTTGTAAAGGTAACCATCTTCGTCACAGGACCATACAACGGTGTCTATCAACGTCCTGTGCCTCGCATAGAGCTTATCAATATGGGCAAGCCGCCAGCGCCGCCCAGTGATGCTTACATATTTAACCCCCACCCTTGTTAGTGCGTGTCCTCTAAGATACCATTGTCCATTTCCCAATGATGGTTTGGACACAAAGCTATCAGATTGTCGATATGATTTACAACCGATATGGCGGTAGACAAATCAAATTCAGATATGGCTTTACGATGACACACTTCATAGTGTTTATTGTAGCCACAAACAACACAACGTTTAGGCAAGTCAGATGAACGGTAAGTTTTTCTAGCAAGTTCTCTCACGCGGGCGCTAACTTGGTATTTAGCCATGTCTTGTAAGTCGCCCAACGTTACAGAACTCCAGTCTCGTTGTCGCGGACTACAACTTTTGCAGTATGTCCTGCCCGCAGTGATAGGTGTACCACATTTGGCGCATTGATGCTCTGGCTTACGTTTGGGATTAACTGAATTGTGGTATGTCACGGAACACGAGCGGGAGCAAAACTTGTTGTTCGTCGTGGGTTCGCCGCAATGTTGGCATGGTCTCTTAGTGTACTGCATAGCACGCAAATCTCCTAAGTTTGAGGAGTGGGTTGAATTCCCACAGGGACTACTTACTGAACCTACTATAGTATACACTAAACTATCCAAGGTTCAGAGCAATGATACCAAAAAAAGACATGAAGATTGAGACCATCCGTGGCAAAGGCCCAGGTGGTCAACACAAGAACAAAACAGATTCAATGGTGCGGATAACCCACATCCCAACTGGTATTGTGGTGTCCGTAGATGGTAGACACCAGCGCCGCAATAAGGTGAAAGCCATAGCGGAGTTGGAGCGTAGGCTGCGTGAATCCAAGTTGCGGCAACAAGCTGTACGAAAGAAGGCACGTCGAGATGCCGTGATTCACGACCGCACCACTGTCAGGACATACGACTTTTCTCGTGGTGTAGTCAAAGACCACAGGACTGGCAAGACCGCCTCTCTGAAGAACATACTGGCAAAAGGAAAGTTGGGAATCTTCTATGACGACGACACCGTTCCTCAAGAATTCGACGGTCAAGAAAAGACTCAGAAAGGTCAGAGAATCCAAATCAGCCCTACAGGTTGTCTTTGACCGCGAGATGCGCAGGCTTGATGATGAGATAGCTGATATTCAGGCCCGGTGCGGACACACGTGTACTAACGACAGGTGGGTACAAAGAGGAGGCAGACGAGCCCTGGAATACTACTGCGAAGTTTGTTGTTACGCAAGTGTCCATCTGGTCGAAGCTGACGAACAACGTGCCAAAGAAGTACAACGATTACAATCACGCCCGAGAGGGCAATAAGGCTTGCCCGATGGATTGCGGACTTGGGTCTTCTAAACCTGATGTGGAGGGTTCGATTCCCTCGTGAGCTACTTAATACAGAACGGGAATACGACAGGATGAATAAGGCGGAACTTCAACAGCGAATTGCCGACATACAATGGTATCACTCCATCGACCTTGGTAATGGTATCGTAACCCCAGGCCACTCTAATCAGTCGTTGCATCGCCTGCAACAACAGTGGAACAGATTTAATCTGCCAGACCTGAATGGTAAAACGCTATTGGACATTGGTGCTTTCAATGGCTTCTATACGTTTGAAGCTGAAAAGCATGGCGCTCTAGCCACGGCACTGGATTCTTTCCGCTGGAGTGACCCACCCAATGGCCTGGGTGCTAGTGAGGGCGTTCCCAACAAGTACAACAAGGCCGGTTTCAACTTGGCACACGCGGCTCTGGAGTCCCAAGCCGAGAGTATCCACATGGAAGTGTGCGACATGTGTCCGGAAACCGTAGGTAAACACGACGTTGTGCTATTTCTAGGTGTGTTATACCATCTGAGATACCCGCTACTTGCTCTGGAAAGAGTGGCATCAGTGGCCAATGATTTGGTTGTCATCGAAACACAGTATGGACTCAATGATGTGCAAACACCAGCAATGGAAATCTATCCCGGTTCAGAATTGGATAACAACCCCGTCAATTGGTGCGCCCCTAATATCCCGGGTGTTATTGCTCTGATGAAAATGGCTGGCTTGCACGACTGCAAAGTTATACACACAATAGAGTCTGGTAATAACGGCAGGGTTATTCTTCATGGACATTCACGTGGGCAAGAAGACATCTCTCCTAATGTGAAGTGGTACACGAGTATGTCTCCAACCAGACAATATAAGATGGTGTAATGCAAATACTGTTTAGTGCAGAACACGTTGTCAACAATCAGATGCACGGCATCTCTCGTATGATGCGTTGTGTATTAAGTGGTCTTGAAGATAGAGGTCATACTTGTGTTGTGTTGGCAGACGATATGGATGATGGCGACGTACTGCTACTTCCTGCTAATGGTTTGGTGGGTGTTAAAGATGAACTTCACGAGGCGATAATCAACAGTAGTCTACCTATCGTATCAGTTATCTACGACATCATTCCATACATCTTCAATGAACACAAAGAGCAAAGGTATGAGGATGCGATACGAGCCACGTTGACTTACTCGCGCAACATCATTACCATATCTCATCACTCAGCCAAAGACTTACGTCAACACCTGGGTTACCAACCACATGTCACTGTGATACACCCTGGTGTTCCTTTCGACCCACCCCAACAGACCGCACAGCACTGCTATCACCACGATGGCCGTGCTGAGGTCATAAGTCCTGATGACTACTTCCTCTCGGTTGGTGGATACGGCGAGCGCAAGGGACACACAGAGCTACTGGAAGCCGTCCTGGAGACCGAGCAGCAATTGATTATGGTGGGGGTTCCGTTCTACCATGACCAACGAACACAGAATTTAGCAGGAAAGGCAATAAATCAGGGCCTACTTATCGAATTGTCGGGGGTGTCCGATGATACGCTTATCAATCTCTATCAGTATGCCAAGGCTCTGGTCTATCCTACCAAGTATGAGGGGTTTGGCCTCCCCATCATTGAGGCAATGAGTTGTGGGTGTCCAGTCATCACTACCAATATGACCGCGACACCGGAGGCTGCTGGAGATGCTGCTCTTTACATCGAGCCAACCACCGAACGCATAGTCTGGGCGATGGAGAGGGTCAGTAGATTTAGATATTCCCTTACTGGGAGGGGATGGGAACAAGTTAAGAAATTCCATTGGCCAGGAATAGCGGTTGATTACGAACATGCCTTGCGAGTGTGATGGACGCACGTTGGTCTTCGGAACCAAAAGACGGGGTTCGATTCCCTGGTGGGGTGCTGATTTTTCACGAAACGTAAACATTAGTCATAACAAAGGAGACGGGCATGACTGTAGTTATATGGGGTATCGATGCAACCAAGCGTCGTAACAACAACACGCTTCACGACACCAGCGCATGTGATTGGACGTTGGATGACTACTACAGAGTAGCTCAACGTTGCATAGGGGCATTCGCCACTGGTTCTTTGGCACAATCCATGCTGCGTAATGAGGATGCCATATCATTTGTAGCAGAACATTTGATGTATGCTGCCCACAGGTGGAACAAGTCTGGCGGCAGAACCCTTCACTGCTACTTAAACCAGTGTGCTATTTGGAGTATCCACCGATGGATTGCTCTATCCAAAAAGGTTGCTAGTAAGTCGTTGGTGTCACTAAATGCGGACAACTGTCCCACGTCTGACACCCAACAACTATACACAATGATTGCTGACGACAACGCACCTGCTCCAGATGACATCTTGATGGACCAAGAAAAGACAGATGGCCTCGCAAACGTCATTGAAGGTGCTGGCTTAACTGACCGTCAACGTCATTGCTTGGAAGTTGTGTATGTGCAGGGCCAAAAACCGGCAGAAGTTGCCCGTGATTTGGGTATCAGTCGTCAAGCAGTAGACCAGTGTCTAACAAAAGGTATCCGTAAAATCAAGGTGGCAATTGATGGTAAAGAAACGCTTTTTACGTGACCTAGCACGCGGCGGCAAAGCCGAAATGCTAGTGGCTCACCTCTTGGAGGAAGCTGGATTTCCTACCAAGGCCGACAAGAAGGCTCGGTCAGAGTGGGACTTGCAATCGGAACACGACACGGAAGTGATAACCACAGAAGTCAAGTACGATGAGTACGAAAACAAGAGCGGCAATGTCGCCATAGAAGTCTACAATCCACGCCTTGGGAAGCCTTCTGGAGTAACGGCTACCAAGGCTTTTTTCTGGGCTCATGTTCTGTCTGGTGGAGTCATCTGGCTTACGCCCGTCAAAAAATTGAAAGAGTACCTTGACAACCATGCCCCCCGTCGTATAATAGATGTGGGGGGTGACAAGAATGCTACTCTCTGGCTGTACTCCAGCAAAGTTATCCTACCCGCCGCCTTCACCCGCGTAGATACGATGAAATCTATTGAATTGAAGGGGTTCGTCATTCAGCACTGGGAGCAAATTTGATGACCACAGACATGTTCGAGTGGGAAGAACAAGAGGAACGATTTCAGATTGAAATCATAGCTGGTGTGTATGTGTGGGATGCGACCGATGATGGTTTGCCAATTATCACATGCGGATTCTTGGAAGACGAGAAACAACATCTGAGTTTACCATCCATGTCTCTCACCTTTGAGGAACATGCTGCACACACAGCCATTGCATTGTTTCGCGAGTATGTTGCCGTAGACCCACGAGCAATTGATATTGTTCCCTGCGGGTTCTTCGACACACTCCTTCCAAGATTATTCGATGAATCAGAAATGCGCAATCGTAAGATAAGCCTCTACTACAAGACAAAAATTCATCCAGGTACACCAGTCCATCCTGACTTGAGGTTTATGACCCATGAAGAACTCGAAATCGCCCGACCAAGAATTACAAGAGGCCATTACGAAGCGTATAGAACAGGCATCGGTAGCTAGCAAAGACCCCGCCCTTGAAGACTACCCATTCCAAGTTATATTCGCAGCCAATGCCAAGGATGACGTAAAGGTTACAGTGCGTTGGCCCGAAGATGCCCCTCCTGCTCAATCGGTGCGCACAATTGCGTCCATGCTTCATCACATAGCCTCTGGTCATTGGAAACCACCAATGATTGCATCGGTAAAAAAACAAGGTGCTGATAACACATGTATCGACGTATCTAGTGAAATTCTCCGTGAGTGGGGGAGTGCCACACAAACAACCGTAGCCGACACACTTTGTATAGGACCACGACAAGTGTTCACACGTAACCAAGGACAAGGATAGCTGATGAAGAATGATATTGATTACCTTAAAGGTAAATACTTTCCGGTTTTGGACCACGGTTTTTGTGCCGTGGTAGACAGCATGGGCGACGACCACGCCATTGCACGTGCTGCCAGGTGTAGCTACGGAGCAGGAACTAAAAAAGTGTCCAGTGACCGCTCTTTGATTCGCACGCTCATGCGTGAAATGCACACTTCACCACTTGAAATGTGTGAGCTTGTCGTTCATGTTGGTATGCCCATTTTTGTTGCACGACAGTGGGTACGACACCGAACAGCGTCACTCAACGAATACAGCGGACGCTACAGCGTCATGCCGATGATGTTCTACGACCCGGACTACCAACGTCATCAAACTCAGGACCAAACCAATAGACAAGGAAGCTCTGCCGTAAAATTAGGAGAACTTCAATATGCTGGTCTAGCAAGGGGTCGTGCAGAACTTCGTGAAAACATCAAGCAACAATACACCGACTGTCTCAAGGTGGACTTGACACGCGAGCTATCAAGAATAGACTTGCCACTCAGCACCTATACGTATTGGTACTGGAAGATTGACATCAAGAATCTGCTTCATTTCCTGAACTTGCGCCTTGACAGCCATGCCCAATGGGAAATCCAACAGTATGGCCGAGTCATAGCTGGTATGGTCAAATCATGGCTACCACAGACATGGGAAGCGTTCGATGACTACGTGTTGAATGGTTTGCATTTCAGCCGACAAGAACAGGCAGTGTTGTATGAAGCAATTAACACACCTGACTTCTCCATGGAAGACCCGAGCATTCGAGACGGTATTGTGGCTCAGTGTCACGACCTCGGCATGAGTCTGCGTGAAACCACCGGCTTTCTTGCCAAGATGGACTTCCTCGGTGGTGGTGAGTTTCTCAATGACATTGAACTGGATTTGAATACAGCCAGGAAGCCAGAGTATTACGAACAACAGATTGCACAACATGCCATAGAGGTATAGAGCCATGAAGAAGAAGTTCGTGTGGGAAAAATGGAAAGACCCGCTGTTGTCCAACTATGCCGAGTGTGAATGGCCTGGATATGACCTGGATGAAAACGAAGATAAGATTCCAGTTCATAGCGCCGAACGACAGCCCGTCATGCACACACCATTTGGTATGATAAGTGTGGTCAATGATTCAATGGCTGCTAATGCGTTTGATTTTTGGGTGTTGCATACAAACTTCGATATCCAAGAGGGCATAGCACAAGTCATTGAGAAAGTTGTTGGCGTAGAGACACTGGAGGTCTACACACGGTATCGTGTGCGCATAGGCTTTCCCCGCTCAGGTCTATTTCAACCACGTGAAGTCATGCACGAAATTGAGACAGCCATCTCTTCTCTTGACCACGCAGCACAAAATCACCTGTTAACTGGCCTGGAAATGGAAGTAGCCGAAAAGGTGATTAAAGCTCGTGACAACGTTGACCAAAAGTTTGAGCATTGGGCCATCTGGGTAGTACCCAACGGCAATATGGAGATTGCTGGGTCAAACGAACTGGACGACAAGTATCGAAATAGACTTGTTTTGTTGAAACGAGCACAGGAAACAGTGGGCGGTCGTCTCCTAACGTCAGAAGGTGAGTAGTATATGTCAGACCCCAAGCCAAAGCGCAGAAACATATCACAGCGCAGTGAAATGATATATGATGCACACAACTTTGGCGTCATAATTGACACACGCGAGATATTCATATCCCCACCACTGGACGGTGATGTAGAACATGCCATGATAGACCATGTGGTATGTCATCAATTGATTTGCAATCTTCAGCTTCTCAACTCGCTTGGTAGTGACCCAATTTTGATTCACATGGCCACATGTGGAGGCGATTGGTGTTATGGTATGGCCATATACGATGCCATCAAAAATAGCTGTGAAGACGATGAGCTATCCAACATCGTTATCCTGGCATATGCCCACGCTCGCAGCATGTCCTCCATCATCCCACAAGCTGCAACGTGGCGAGTCCTAATGCCACATGCCGACTTCTTGGTTCACTACGGGCAGTATGGTGACCATGGCAACTACACCAATGTTGTAGCCAACATGAAGTGGTATGAAAAGGCCAACGAGCAGATGATGCAGGCGTACCTTGAACGCATCCGTGAAGGTCAGTTTTTCAAACGCGAAGGATGGGATGACAAGCAGATTGTCCAGTGGTTACGTGATACCATTGACAAGAAACAGGAATTCTACATGACACCACGCGATGCTGTAGATAAGGGCTTTGCAGATGCCGTCTTGGGTGATGAAGGCTATGAGACTATCCGGAAGCTACGGGAGGAATAATGTCATATCTCTTATGTAGACCCAACAACGGCCTGAATGACATGTTCAATCATATTGCGCGCTGCTGGGCGTATGCCGACAAGCACAAGCGCACGCTGGTAATCGACTCCGACAACATAGGGCCGGCGTGTTGTTTCAAGTGTCCATTTGACGTGTTCTTTCGTCTCAAAGACCCTCACGACAATGCTATTCTGTGTCCATCTGCCAGACTATGGAGTGAGTTGGAACACATGACTACCCAAGAGTTTGCACAAGGAAAGCTCTTTACTTATTGTGACAACTGTTACTCCGACTTCTTATTTGACATACGCAAAGACCACCCAGAAGAACTCTTAGTGTACCACGGTGCCTTTCCTGATAAGTACACGGGCATTCAGACACTCAAGCGCTTGGTATTCCGAGATAATATCATCGGGTTAATCACACAACGCCTATCTAAGCTACCATCAGAGTACATTGCGCTACATATGCGCATCACAACTGACTTCAGAACGGACTACAAAACAACATGTGCTGAACTACGACCAGTCGTTAAAGGCAAGAATGTCCTCATCTGTTCTGACAACAAACTAGCAGTTAACTATGCCAGAGACCAACTGGAAGGCGCAAATGTCTTCACCGTCTCCGACATACCCATGCTGGACAACAAGCCACTACATCAGGCTCTTGCCAATAATCCAGAAACCAAATTCAAAACCAACCTAGATGCTTTGGCTGATATTATGGCCATCTCCGGAGCCACACAAATTCATTCGTCCTTCAAGATGGGTGGTCACGAAGGCGAGAACCCCGACCAACCATTTTACTCTGGATTTTACGTGCTTGCCAAAGCCCTACAAGAAAATCCAACTATCAGAAATGAGCTTCTATGTCTGTAAAAACAACCAAAAGACACATCAGTAACACAGAATATGAGACTGCACGAGCCGAACACCTAGAGTTGATTACCAATGTCGCAAGACAGTATTCTGGTTCGTTATCACCCGATACACTAGCTGCCGCAGGAGACATAGCATTGTGGCGTTGTCTGCAAAATTATGACCCAAGTTTTGGTCAAAAAGTAGCCTCGTCACTGTATAGATTCATTCATTGGGAATGCTTGCGTGCCATCAAGGAGAAAAAAAAGCATCAAGCTCTCTCGATAGTGGGTGATATAGAAAGTGAAGAAGAATCTGTAGCCATACAAATGATATTGAATGACTACTTATCACTGCTAAGTCAAAGGGAAAGACGCATTGTTGAAGCTAGATTCCTAGAAAACCGCACACTAGCCGAAATAGCCAGCATTGAAGGCTATTCTAAGCAAGGAATCAAGGACATAGTTGACCGTTCCATGGTTGTAATGTCGGAAGCCGCTCAGGCAGCATAGCTTTGGTGTATACTCTAATAGGATTACGGAACACACATTTTTGGAAACTCTGGAATGTGATTGATAGCCAACAGATAGGTAAAAGACATGGCTAACAACAAAGCAGATGGCGCATTGTGGGACAAGGCTATTACAGCCAACCCTGTTCGCGACAATGGCGCAACAGTTCTCATGGGTGGTGCAATTGACACTACCAACCAAACCGTGACCAACGCCCCCGACACAGCAATTACTGGTGCTGGACGCAGGGGACAACCAGGAGTCAAAGCCAATGCTCAAACGGGAGCACAGGCAGCCAACTCTAGTGGTACTTTCGCCGTAATGGCCGCTGGTCAGTACGTGATGAAGGGTGGTAACATCACCACCCAACTTGCTGGCATTGCTTACCGTGGCCTACGTGGTGCAGGTAACCAGAACCAGATTCGTGGTATCCACACGCTGTTGACTCGTGGTACAGTTATTATCACATCTTGGGACTATGCTACGGGAGTAGCAACCAAGTCTGCTAATAACGACGACGACTTCGACACTGGTAGTGTAGGCTTGGGTTCTGGCGACAGTTATGTCGTGCCCACGCGCGCATTGCCCGGTAGTGTAGTTACTCTACCAACTGGTCGTGAGACACCTCTCACAACGACCTTGCCCGCCAAGACTGGCTAAGCTAGTTGAAACAAACTGGATGGGGGTCTTCGGACCCCCGTTCTTTTTCTTTACTACTATTACCAGCGGAGGGCAACAACATGAGCGACAACTACGTAGAAAAACTGCACCCAGAGCATCCCGAGTGTCCGTTTGTGTCCAAGAACACTTGCGCAGACAGAACACGTATGTCTAAATGGGTTGTGGGTGTATTCTTGTGTGTGACTAGTGTATTTCTAGGATTGGTTGTGTACGCCACAGGGCAAGCACAAAGTGCCAATACTAACTACATAGACATGCACACAATAGTATCGGAACACAAACGCACAGTTCAGGCCGAAGTGCGGGATGTGAAAGCCGCGTTTGACATACACAGTGCTGAGAAACGTGCGGCAGACCGCTCCATCGTCGAGAAACTTGAGGAAGTTAAGATTGAACTGTCGGAGCAGCGCAAAGAACAACGCGCCGTTCTTGACAAGATTCTTGAACTTCAGCTTGAAGTTGCTCGTCATCTAGGGTCGGAGAATTCTCGAAATTCGGATTGACACATTGGATATCTGGTGTATAATAACATGCAGCAGAGAAATCTGCAATGTCAAAAAGCCGTGGGGGTCGAAAGACCCCCACTTCCGCCTCTTATTGCTGGCGCTTACGGTTGTCTTGTAAACAACTAGGGAGGGTTCGATTCCCTCAAGAGGCTCTTGCGAATGCCATAGCGCATACATGGTAAATAATGACAGCGCTATGTTGAATGCCGTGGGTCTAAGCCTACTATAAATCAGAATGCGGGTAGGAAACTACCGACTTGCTTCAAGCACGCAACGATATTGTCGCAAACTTTTTACAATTCGGTCCTGGCAGACTTCCAATGAAACGAAAGGAAACGCCAAATGAGTAACGTCACGATTGACATGCGTGTTGATGGTCGCACTGTGCGTAAAATCAACCACGCGGGTAGAACTTATCTACCAGTGGAGTGCGGAAGAGAATTTACAATCCGTATTCAAAACAACAACAACTATCGGATTTGTGCAGTCGTCTCCGTAGATGGCCTGTCCGTGATGACGGGCGACGAAGCAAGCCATGATGATTCTGGCTACATCGTAGACCGCAACAGCCACATGGAAGTACGTGGCTGGCGTCGAGGCGATGACGAGGTAGCCGCGTTCGAGGTTACCGGTAAGCGTGGTTCCTATGCCGCCCGTGCGGGTAAGGGCACCAAAAACACAGGTGTTATTGGCGTAGCTATCTACCCCGAAAAGCGACGTGTGCGTAAGCGTATTCGTAACACGATGAGTTTTTGTGATGATGGCCTGGAGCGCGAAGAATACACGTCAGGTGGCATTGTGTTGCCCGATAGCAACGAAAGCTTTATGGCTAGCCGTTGTCTCAACACCAATGTTGCGACATCCAAAGGAAGTCTACAACCTCAGAGTGCGGGCACCGGTTATGGCGAAAGCATCCGAGACCGAACCAGGCGAGTGGACTTCGACCGCGACCTGACTCGTAAGAGCATCGTTGCTCTTTATTACGACACAGTTGACGGCTTACGAGATAAAGGAGTACCTGTGGACGCCGTGGTTGGCTGTCCCAATCCCTTTCCTGGTGAGCCCGAACAGTTGTATTGCCCTCCCCCTCCCGGTGACTGGCGATAACTGGAGTTAATACATGCCCGTCTTCGGACGGGCAACTTGGCGGTGTGTGTCTGGTGACACAGTATCCCTCATAAGGATGCCCTGGTGGTTCAATCCCACCCTCCGCTACTTGCCGTCAGTGGTGCTGGATTCCACCTTTGGCCTCATAAGTCAAATGACGCGGGTTCGATTCCCGTGGCGGCTACTTTCCCCTTAGAGACCCCATAAAGACCGAAGCAACTCTGCTACGCTGAGTTATGCAACCGGTACAGCGGCAGCGGGTTTGAGGGGCCGACAAGGTCATAAAGCCTCCGAAGGAGTTGACCTTCTCCACATTGATACTGCCGCTGTTTGGCCCTATCGTCTAACGGTTAGGACAGTAGGTTCTCAACCTACAAATCGGAGTTCGATTCTCCGTAGGGTCACTAAACTATGGCACTGTGGCGGAACTGGTATACGCGCGAGTTTCAAAAACTCGTGGTCATCACGACCATGCGGGTTCGACTCCCGCCAGTGCTACTTTTTTTTGGATTCAGCAAGGGAAACACATGATTAAAGAAACTCATGTCCTCAAGGAATACCCAGATACTCCCAAAGATTATAGTCAAATGTACCCACCAACCCAACAGGATGAGTGGGATAAGATATTGGAAGTGTGCAACGCCAACAACACCCAATATCTAAGACACACCATCTCACAGGGATGGGTGGAAGACCCGAGCATAGAACCATACGTCCCTGACTGTAATCCCTCGCTGTCAATTCCTGTGGGAACCACCCAGTATCTCATTACGATATACATGCAGGCAGCACCATGAAGCTTCTATTCAGTGTCCTGGACCGCTACGAATTGTGGCCATACTTCAGAGCACACTATCAAGCACAGGGTGTAACACAGTTTATCTGTGTGTCCTATGGTCCTACGCTACCAGACACACACACGATTAAAGTCACCCTGCCAGTTAAGGAGTTCACTGGTGAGAAAGACGCGGCGCTTCACAACGATATCATCAAGCGAATCATAGAACCAGATGAATGGTTTTGTATTGCTGACTTGGATGAATTCGCTCTTATTCCAGGAATGACCATCGCAGAGGCCGTTCAACAAGCCGACCAAAGCGGAGCAAACTACATCAAAGGATTGTTCGCTGACCGCATTACAGCCGATGGTTCCCTTCCTGCTGAGCTTGAAGACGACATTTGGACACAGTTTCCACTCTGCACCGATGCGACTGAGTTCATCTGCGGCGGTTGCCCTAAGAAAATCATTGCCATCAAAGGCCCAGTGCCGGTTGATGGTGGACACCATATTTTTAGTCGTTCTCAAGTGCCACTTGCGCACTACAAACCATGGCTAACCAATGGATGGATTCATCATTTCAAGTGGTGGGGTCCAAATCCTGAACGGTTTTTTTGGAATAGGTTTGACGAACAGGGTCTCTATCGTGAAGAATTATCACTTATGCTAAAACACTTTCGTGAGCATGGTGGTATCGACACAACTCAACTCAGACACCTAGACACCAAACAGGTTAGACTATGCCAAAAGCCCTAAAGAAGGTGCGATTCGTCAACAACTTCATAATTGCTGTTGTGCAAACAGTCGAAGATGACGATGGCCGACTAGTAGCACGAGAAAAATCATTTCACATTCATCTAGGTGATACCTACATGTTGTCCCAATATGAAGAACATGATGATGGCAGGGTAGACCTTCACTTTCCAGACTCATCTCCTCTTGCTGGTGTAGCACACAATGTTGAGGGGGATTATTGTGAACTGCGCAGTCCACCAATAAAACAAAAAGCCACATCTAAAGGTGGGGCTGGCTGTGGTGGTTGTGGTCACTAAAATTAACAACACAAAGGAGCCGACACATGGCATCAATTCGTTTTGTCCGCAACATCAATCTTCAAGTGGTTTTTGATGACCAGGAATCCATGGTTCCCTTTGCTTGTGGTGACATCTATACGGCAACAAAGATTGAAGTTGATAGCGAGGGATACAGCAACATTCATATGCCTGATGGCAGTGTGATTAACGGTGTGGCCGGACAGGTGTTTGAAAACATGGGGAACAAAGTACCCGTGACACGAGTAGCTGAAGTGGCAACCGTACCTCAAAACGCCGAAATCGAAATCGAGGAAGAACCAGTGGAAGTTGCCGTGTTAGACGGCACCATGCGTAGTGCAGACGACGACAAGGAACCCAGCTATGGATATAAACCATTTGCAGCAGAGAATGAATGACATTCACACCAACCCACATCTTCTTGTGTTCTATGCTAAAAGCAGTTGCCGAGACTGTGGTGGGCGCGGGACACGCAAACACAGTCTTCCCACTGAAGCCGGACAATGGGTTGAGCGAACCTCTTTGTGCCACTGTGTCAAAAAAGCCGTGCAGAAGGAAACCAGGGAACTGGCCGAGACCGATGGGTAACACATTTCGACGTAGAGAACGCAACGAACATCGTCAGAAACGTTGTGGTAGTGGAAAGAAACAATACAAGGATTATGACGATGGCGACACACTCATGGAAAACGAACGAGATAACAGGGTGGCTCAACGAACACCCCGAGGTCGTAAAGGCAGGGTTGTCACAAGCGGCAACTGAAATGCTGTTTGAAATGTCACAAAATCATGTGGCACACGAACGACCAACCTTTGCAGAAGTATGGCTCCAAGAAGCCTACGAAGTATCCCAACGCAGCCCCGATGCGCAAACGCAGGTCGGGGCTGTAATCATTAGTTCCGCCAATCGTCCAATCAGTCAAGGATATAATGGTTGGATGGGGGGCATTGATGACTCTCTCATGCCCAACATCAGACCCATGAAACACACATGGGTAATTCACGCTGAACTAAATGCACTACTCAATTGCGAACATCGTCCCTCCGGGGCAACTCTTTACTGTACGCATCAACCATGTCTCAATTGTTTCTTTGCGTGTGTTCAAGCTGGCATCTCAGAAGTGGTGTATACTAACGATAGTTCCACCACCAACACCGAGGAAGCACAGGTTGAGTGGGAGATAGCACAGTTCTTAGTGCGAGATAAAATCAAGGTAAGAGGCGTGGACTTCACGCCAAGGAATGGATAGGCCGTACTGGATGGCCCGTTGTCATTTTTAACAGTATGTAGGCTTCCATTTGGAGACAGTATGACGTACACGTATAAGCGTGCCCTCAAGGAGAGCATTGAGTATTTCGGCGGAAACGAACTAGCGGCAAAAGTATTTGTAGACAAGTATGCGTTACGAGACAAGGACAAGGAGTTACTTGAACTCACGCCCACCGACATGCACAGACGCATGTCTGACGAATTTGCTCGCATAGAAAAAAAGAAGTTTGGTAAGAAAGCATTCACATCTGATGAAATCTTTGCATACTTCGACCAGTTTCAACACATCATTCCCCAAGGTAGTCCGATGTTTGGCATCGGCAATCCTAACTTCGTCACGCTGAGCAACTGCTACGTCATTGACCCACCACTGGATTCCTATGGTGGTATCATGTGGACTGACGAACAAATCGTTCAGATTAGTAAACGACGTGGTGGCGTTGGTACTGATATTTCTCACCTGCGACCCAATGGAACCGCTACAAAAAACTCATCACGCAACAGTACCGGACCAGTATGTTTTGCCAAACGCTTTTCTCATTCGGTAAGAGAAGTTGGTCAGGATGGACGACGTGGTGCCTTGATGTTGACACTAGATGTACATCATCCTGATGTGATAGAATTTACCAAATGCAAACAAGATAAAACTCAGGTAACAGGTGCCAACATATCCATTCGTCTTTCGGATGAATTCCTTCAAGCAGTAGCCAAGGACGCCGACTACGAACAGCGTTGGTCTCCGCTCGACTGGACAGGCCCAGAGCCAAAGATTAGCAGGAAAGTGAATGCTCGTCAGGTCTGGAACACCATCGTTACAAACGCACACGCCCACGCCGAACCAGGACTCCTATTCTGGGACAGAATCATCTCCGAGAGCCCCGCCGACTGCTATTCCGACCAGGGATTCGAGACAGTCTCAACCAACCCGTGTAGTGAGTTGCCGTTATCAGTGCTTGACTCATGCAGGCTTCTCCTGCTCAATGCCTTGAGCTTTGTGGACAATGCGTTCAAAAAGGACGCGGAATTTAACTGGAGAAAGTTCTATGAATACGTTCGAGTCGCTCAGAGGCTTATGGATGACCTCGTTGACCTTGAGCTTGAATCCATTAAAAGGATTATCGGGAAGATTAAGGCTGATTCAGAACCGAACCACATCAAAGGTCGAGAACTCGACATGTGGAAAAGAATATACAAGAACTGTGAGCTTGGTCGTCGTACCGGGACTGGTCTTACTGCCCTGGGTGACACGCTCGCAGCGCTCGGTATCCCATACGGAAGCAAGAAGGCGATACAATTCACCGAAAGACTTTACCGAACCCTCAAGTTCGGATGCTATGTATCTTCAATTGAACTGGCAGAAGAGTTGGGCGCATTTCCGGTCTACGACAGTAAATTAGAGGGCGACTGTCCGTTCTTCCAAAGATTTTATGATGAAGAATGTGACCTGGGCGATGAAGTCCTGAGTGGTCAGAAGATTATGAAGCGCATGTTTCGCAAGGGTCGTCGCAACATTGGTATCTTGACCAGCGCACCCGCTGGTTCCTCCAGCATGGAGGCTCAGACCACATCCGGTATCGAACCCCTCTATTTTATGACCAGTATGCGCCGCAAGAAGGGTAATCCTGGCGACGACGGGTTCCGCTCAGACTTCGTTGATGCCACAGGCGACCATTGGATGGAGTTCGAGGTCTTTCATCCACAGGTTCAGCACTGGATGGATATTACTGGCGAGACAGACCTCACCAAATCACCATGGTATGGCAATTGTGCCGAGGACTTGTACTACAAACACCGTATTCTTATGCAAGCTGCTGCACAGAAACATGTGGACCACGCTATCAGCAGCACAGTAAATTTGCCTGCTGACGCATCGGTTGACACCGTCAAAAAAGTCTATGAAGCAGCCTGGAAAGCAGGGTGTAAGGGCATCACGGTATATCGAAAAGGTTCTCGCGATGGAGTAATCTTAGAAAAAGGGGTTGACAAAACCAAAACAGACAGTAGAATTGATGGAGGGCGACCACGAGTTTTATCGTGTGCCGTACATCACGCCTCTGTCAAGGGCCGAGACTATTTTGTGTTGGTCGGCTTGCTCGACGGGCAACCCTATGAGGTCTTTGCTGGTAAGAATGGGTTTATACCCAAGCATGTGAAGACTGGAACAATTACTCGTAAGCGCAAGAACTTCTACATTGCCAAGTTTGATGGTACGGATGATGAACTGTCACCAATTACAGCATCAACAGATGAGATGGAAGAGGTGGTAACACGCCTAACATCAATGGCTTTGCGGGGTGGTGCTAACACGCACCGCGTGGTGCAACAATTGGAAAAAGTTGGGGAACGAGCAGAACTAAACAGTTTTGCCAGAGGAGTGGCTCGCGTACTCAAGAAGTACATTCCGGATGGTACTAGCGAGGGAGAAAAGTGTCCCGAATGCAGTGCTGATTCTGTGATACGACAGGAAGGTTGTGTACAATGCACGGCCTGTGGTTGGAGTAAGTGTATATGAGCAGCCTATATGTTATGCGACCCAACATCAAAACCGATGGGTTATGTCATCTTGTAAAAGAAACTGGATTACAAGACTTCACCATAGCAGAAATAGGTAGTTTCGCTGGTGAGAGTGCTCAAATCTTCTTGAACGGGTCGGCTAAAAAACTATATGCGATTGACCTTTGGATGCCAATTACATATAATGAAAAATCAGAACGTATTGGTGTTCGTCCACATATTGCTGAAGCTAAATTTGACCAACGGCTAGAAACGTGGTTGAGTGAAGGCAAAGATGTTGTTAAGCTTAAAATGGACATGATGGACGCATTATCACATGTTGCTGACCATAGCCTTGACTTACTATACATTGATGCTGAACACACATACGAAGCCGTCATGGCAGCAGTGCGTGCGTGGCTATGTAAGATAAAGCCAGGTGGTTTTTTGGCCGGACATGATTACAGTAGTTATCACAAACCTGTTATGAAAGCAGTGGATGAATTAGCAGAGCGTTTTGGACCCCCTCGAACATTTGGTGATGCTAGTTGGTTTTTTCCAGTTACAGTAGAATGGGTACACGTACATAACCACAAGGGAGTGTGTTGTGTTAATTTGGAGGACTACGAAAATGTCTGGATTACCCCTTGACATGGACAAGGTGCGTCGGGCGGTTGAGGACGGTTGGATTTCCCGTCGTCCACACCCTGAGTACCCGTTGTTCATCTACAACTATACACCTCAGTGCCAGTTCGATTGGCATTGGACGCCCGAAACTATTGCATGTCGTGGTCTCATCTTAGATGACCAGGACAATGTGGTAGCTCGTCCCTTCACGAAGTTCTTCACGCCAGACCAATACAAGGACTTGCGCAACAAGGTACATCACTTGTTTGGCCTACGGTACAAGGAACTCTACAGGGGTAGGTTTACCGCAACCGAAAAGGTTGACGGTTCCATGGGTGTGTTGTACCAATGGGATGGTAAGTTGCACATGGCATCTCGTGGCTCCTTTCAGTCCGAACAGGCGTTACACGCAACTGAACGCATACAGCGATACCAAGGATATGATTTCGGCCAGCATGTGACATACCTGTTTGAAATCGTGTATCCTGAGAATCGCATCGTAGTTGATTACGGTGACCAAGACAACCTTGTCCTACTTACGGTCTTGGATAACGAGACTGGAGAGGATAGTTTGGTACACGTCAATCGCTGGCGTGATTCGGGTTACCCTACGCGCACGGACTTTCACTTTGAGTCCTTTGATGACGTGCTGAATGTTCAGGCGGAAGGTGAAGGCTACGTACTCAAGTTTGAGAATGGCCTACGTGTCAAAATCAAATTTGAGGAGTATCTACGCCTACATCGTATCCTCACCCAAGTGTCCTCTCGTGACATTTGGTGGAAGATTCGCAATGGCGAATCACTAGATGAACTTCTGGCGTTGGTGCCAGACGAGTTCTATGATTGGGTGCGCAAGGTAGAGTTCGACTTACAGGTTGCATATCACAAAATCGAGCGACATGTACGAGAAGTGATAGACCAGGATATCGTCAAACGCAATCCTCCCCTAACCAGAAAGCAATTGGCTATCAAGTACGCCGACTACAAGTACAAGGCCATCATGTTTCAAATGCTCGACAGTAAAGAGTACAAGGAAACCATCTGGCGTCTTGTGCGACCTGATGCTGTCAAGCCTTTCTCGGAGAAAAAACAATGCGCGTCCGAGCAGCCCTGAGCATACAACGGGAAATAATTGTGAGGCTAAAGTACGATGGCTTCAAAGAGTTCGTGCGCGGCCTTTTGACCAACTCCAAATTGGGAGACATGCGTAGTGTACGCAAAGGATTTGCCGCGTATCTCAAGTCGCAGGGACTACGCCACGACGATGAGAGCGTGTTGAACTGGCTACAAGAGAACACGGGCGAAATGATTGGTGGGTTTATCCTGGAAAACGATGATGGCAGGATAGACTTTTTGATAACAACAGGAACACATGCCGAACTACGGCAGATAGGAATGCAACATGTCGAAGAAAGTGATAATCCTCAAGGGACTCCCCGCGTCAGGCAAGTCAACTTGGGCCAGAAAGAAAGTCAAAGAAAGCCAGGGGTCGCACAAGCGGGTAAACAAAGACGACCTTCGTACTATGATTGACGATGGTCAGTACAGCAAGGGCAATGAAAGGTTTGTGCTCACGATGCGCAATCAACTCATTGCCGAAGCTCTCAAGGCTGGCAAGCACGTCATTGTTGATGACACCAACCTCTACGAAAAGCACGAGGAGGATGTTCGCACTCTTGTCAGAGACCACAATGAACACAATGGCGACAACGTAACTGTTGAAGTTAAGGTGTTTGAAACCAGCGTTGAAGAGTGTATTTCTCGCGACCTCAAGCGTGAAACATCGGTAGGTGCTGATGTTATCCTCAAGATGGCTCGTCAGTGGTGTCCAGCTAAATACCATGTGCCAGTGCCCGAACTAGACCTGGAAACACTAGATAAGAATGACCTACCCTGGTGTGTCATCTACGACCTCGATGGCACGGCTGCTATCATGGGTGACAGAAGTCCATATGACGCAAATCGTTGTGATGAAGTAGACCGTCCCAACATTCCTTTATTGTGTGTGTTGAATTCTCTTCGTCAAGTAAGTGGTCATGGAAGATATACGACAATTGCGATGTCTGGTCGTTCGTCAGATTATCGTGAGGCAACCAAACGTTTCATTGATAAGCACGGTTTTCCGTGTGATGCTCTATACATGCGCGTCAGTGGTGACAGTCGCAAGGACGCAGTCGTCAAGGGCGAACTGTATGAAGCTCACATCAAAGGGAAGTACAACGTACTGGTTGTCTTTGATGACCGTAACCAGATGGTAGACTTCTGGCGTAAGGATATTGGAGTGCCTTGCTTCCAGGTCAACTACGGAGATTTCTGATGATAACACTCTCGCTTGTTGGGACGGTCTTCATAGTGATGCTACTCTTAGCACTAAGCATAGCATTGATTGAAGCCAATGGGGGATACATGGGGGACCACAGTATGGTCCCTGGACTTCTGATATTTGGCACTGGCTTGTGTGTTGCACTTGCCTGTATGGGATTGTGGTTCGGAAACTGGAGTATGACTTTTAACTGAAGGAGGATGTGATGCCCGTACCTGATGGGACTAAGGTTCTCGTCTTAAACGACGATTACGTTCCACTGAACACGGTACATTGGAAAAAGGCTATCAAGAGACTGTTTCAAGCTCCTTGTGAGCGCTGTAAAGAACGTGGCCATGTGTATATCAATGGCCGAAAGAAGACCTGCAACAACTGTAATGGTACAGGTATCTTGCTACCCGCAACGCCAGTCGAATACTTTGACGCTGGCTATTCTGTGCGGGATGGACGAGGTAATGAGCATTTAGTACCTGCCGTTATTGCAAATGCACACCACGTTAAGCGCAAGTATCGCAAGGTTCCTTTTTCCAAGCCCAACGTACTTAGACGAGATGGTTTTCGTTGTCAGTTCTGTGGCAAGACTATCATCCCATGTGAACTTACGTTGGACCATGTTGTACCACGTAGCATGTGGAACGGCAACGATACGCCCACCTGTTGGACCAATATCGTTGCGGCGTGCCGCCCTTGTAACCTCAAGAAGGCCAACCGCACGCCCGAGGAAGCAGGAATGCCCCTCACGAAACTTGTGAGAGGCAACTGGGTCGGCTACAAAAGGCCCAAAGCGCCCACCTCACAGGAAATAGCGTTAGGTCTAACCTACCGTAATATACCACACGAATGGGAACTTTATGTGGCAGCTTTCAGAAAAACTCAACCGTGAGTTGACAATTGGGCAAGCTGGTCTGTATAATACTATGGACCAGTTTTGCCCTTTTTTTATATCGGTGACCAGGAATGATTACATACGAGTATGAATGTGGTACGTGTAGCGCAAATTTTGATGTTATGCAAAGCATTAAAGATGATGCCTATACTGTGTGTCCAGAGTGTAATACAAACACCCTGACACGAGTGCTTCATGCACCCTTGCACATTCAGATAATCGGTGAACCCATCACCATAGGCCAGCTTGCTGAGCGTAATGCCAAGCGCATGTCTGTTGAAGAAATGGACAAAGCAAATGCTGCCTTCAAGACACAGAAGACCATCAATCGCACACCAGAACAATATCGGCCAGAGACCCTGGCGGATGTTCCAACAAAGGATATGCCAGAATGGGTAACCAAACCACGGACCAAGACCACGAAGCAAGTCGAGAAGATGACCGGCGAACAGGTGAAGAAGTACGTCAAGACCGGCAAATGAGCAGGAGAGGGGCACTTGGTGCGATGGGTGCCCTCGCTATTTTAATGGGAGTGCCCATAACGGCAGGCGCTCGGAAAGTTAAACCAGCGCCTCCTGAGTGGCTTAGACAAGACTCTCAATACTGCAATTTCGTAGACCCTCGTCGTGCTCCCAGGGTGGACATAGAACAAATGATGAGGATAATGAAAGAATTCAGCCAAACACAGACCGAACCAGACTTCAGTGATTGCATACATGTCATTGACCCAAGTAGAATGGTTGACCTAAGAGGACACACAACTATGAATCCATTACTTGGTCACCCAGACCGCCGACCAATACCAATGTGTACAAGGACAACAGCATGAAGAGAAGAAATTTCCTAAAGGGATGCGCAGCCCTGGCTCTCGCCCCGATGGCCGCGATTGCCCAAACCCCCACCTCTCCTGCTAAAGTTGAGCCACTCTATGGTACAGAGGGTAAGGGCAAGATATACCAGTTCAACGGAAACGCCACAGAGATGATTGCGCGGGCGAAAGAAGCCATGGTGAAGATGGGTGAATCTTCAGAAAAGGCCCGTCGCGCTTCTGAAGAATTGGGAGAGTCCCTTGATGGTGTTTTCATCAGCCCCGAAGCACTGAAAGACATTCAGAATTGGGGCGTAGACCAAATAGATGAGAAGACTCGTAGTGAAATCTACGCCTATTCCATACCAGGCGCGGCTGTCCTGGACAATCGCAAGGTTCTACTGGGCGACATGAGCGATGGACCCAAGGAGGTTGAACCAGTCAAAGAAGACTTGTGGTCAGACTATGAAGCAGCAGATGGTGACTATCAAATACCAGAGCTACCCGATGGACCTTTGATGATAACGGGTTGGGGCTTTGATGACTTGGACTTCAACACTAAAGAAGGAACACAAAGGCTTGCCAGGGCTTTGGAAACGCCGTTGAGGCAAAGTGTCATGGCACCAGTAGATTGTGTGTGGGACAACGAAAACAAAAAGTGGGTAAAGAGGGAAAAAGCCAATGCCTGAACAAACAACAATCACAAAGGGTGGTACTCAAATCACCGAGCGAAAGCCGCCAGTGGTTCCCAACATCAACGAACCATGTCAGGCTATGGTAACCACACAAATCATCGTTGCTGAACCCATGAGCGACGGCACATGGAGACTAGTCACATCATTTCAAGACAACTACAACATTATTCTTGACAAGCGCGAAGATGAAGCGGCTCGTCAGGAGGTGGTGGGTCGTCTACAGGAGATAAGAGCAGAATGGCAAAAACAAGAACGAATTATCTCGCTAGAGAGCTTGCTGACCACAGGGCGTCCGAATTTATCGAAGACGGAGCCAAAGAGTTCATCGTCTGTTCAGCCTGTGGAAAACAGTTAATTGAAATCTGGATGGTGCGTCCCAAAGCACCACTCACAACTGACATAACGGTTGATTGCCCATTTTGTGGCGATAAATCTTTCAAGAAGACAATCCGTGGACAGTATTGTCTTGGACACTTAGAGTCTCGCACAGTTGTTATGGTAGACACGCCTACCAAAGTTGAGACTACTCCAGAAGGAGCACTCTTACAAAAGGTCCACGTCAAAACTGAAAAGGGAGAAGTATGACCACTACAATGAATGAATTTATCATGGACAAAGAGGGCAGCACACCCGCCGATGGGTTTGTGCCCGAAATTGTTGAAGCCATTGGGTATGGTGCGCTTACAGCCACCGACCCAGAAACCAAACGTCCCGGTCTTGTACCAATAGCCACCAAAGTGCAAATGGGTGAGCCTGGTCAAGAACGAGAAGTTGACAACCCCGACTGCTACGCTAAAATCCTCAAATTTGATGACAAGGACGCACAGTATGTGTACTACATTCGCATGAATGCACATGGCGATGTGTCGGACCCCTGGGGCCTCTTTCAAGATGGCCTACAGAATTCACGTAGTGCCAGCCATCGTGGAACTCCTGAGTATGAGTTCCGCAGAGTACACGAACGTGCGTTCATCGCATTCCTGCGATACCTTGTTGGTCGCAACAAGTCATTTCTCCGTATTTGTGAAAGGGACATCAAAGATGCCTAGAGAACTATCCCAAGCTGAAAAAGATTACATCACCAACAACCACAAGAAGATGAGTCCCGAAGCCATATGTGCAGACATGCCTGGCGTTGGTCCCAAGACCGTCATGGACTTCATTGAAAATGGCACCATGCCTGAAGCCACACGTGATGAGACACCAGAAGAACACATAGCCAAAGTACAAAAGGCGGGTCGTGCTGGTCTTACCGCTGGTAAGCTAATGGCTCGTGACCCAGAACGTGGCATAGCCGTTATGACAGAGGGTGCATCCCAAATGTCAGATGCCATGCGTGTTGTGAACGTGCCCAGCAATGACAAAAAGGCTCGTGCTCAGACTGACCGTATTCACGTCATGGACCCCAACAAACGAGTTCGTTAACATGAGCAAGGAAAAACCATGTGGCGGTTGTGGTGACGACAACGTTGCAACCGTTGGCAATACCAAAGTCTGGGAAACACCACACGCTGCTGTGGTGGCGTCGTATGGACTATGCTTAACACGCGATGACTTCGTGGTCGATAAGTGTATTTGGGTGGTGGACTTGAAAGATGGAACTAAAATCTTTCAGGATGATGACCGCCCAGGACTACATGTTCCTAGCGCATGGAGACGACTTGGATATTATGCTGAGGACCATCCTGACAACCCAATTGTCAGGATGCGATTGCGCTTTGGTACTCACATTGTTGCACTGCCTGGTGACCAACCATTCTACTTCTATTCACGTGGCATTATTCAGGCTATGACACAGACTCATGGATTGGACTTTCACATAGTCGGTGGTCCTAATGACACTGGTGATATCACATGTGTGTGGTACAAGGCACCCGAGTTAATCGCGACCCAACAGGCCGCACGACTAATTTCTGACTGCCAACCAGAACAGCTAATTGGTAGCGTGCCACAGGCTTGACAAACCCTGATAGCAGGGTATAATAGAACATGGCTACGAACAGAACAGAACCAAGTCGCTTTCCATCTCGCTATGGCGGTGGATGGGTCACGGATGCTCAGTACATAACTGAGTGTCTTTGCGTCTTGATTGCCAAAAAAGACCGCAAAGAACTGTTTGACCAGTTCTGGAACAAAGAGCCCTGGAAGGCGGTATTCCGCCGACAGGTTCCGCTCGCCGTTAAGCTGCTGAAAAAACATCCACCCGAGGTTGTTCTCGCTACATTGTGCGACCGACGCTGCTGGAAGATACATTCGTTTGGTGCTAATTGGTTACTTAAACCACTGCTCACAGAAAAGCAATGTGAGTATGACGCACAACAAGTTCAACAATCAACGAGTGAGTTGGTCAACACATCTACTGTTCAAAAGCCTCGACGTATCTTGACTGGCAAGAAGTCGATGTTCCACTTATTGAAAGAGGCTGAGAATGGCAAAAAAGAAAAAAGCAGCACCTAAATCCACATCACGTTTTAGCAAAGACCTAATCAAGGAGTTCGGCCAGGGGGCATTCATCAAAGGCAGTGATATTGCCCCAAGCGAAATCATTCACGTGAGTCCACGTCTGGACTTATTGCTGGGTGGTGGCATACCAGGAGGTAGTGTGGTTACACTGGTGGGAGACCCCAAATGCGGCAAGACTCTCACAGCACTACATATCCTCGGCAAGGCACAACAGATTGGCCGACCCACATTCTTCCTCAATGTTGAGGGACGCATTAAGCAGAGAGACCTAGATGGCATTGCCTGCTTAGACTCAGACATTCTGGAGGTGGCACGTTCATACCGTGACCCCAAAACCGGACAAACTCGCATCTTGAAAGCCCACGAGTTTTTGAAGATTGCCGAAGACACCATCCATAATGTGCCGGGTGCTGTGATTGTCATTGACTCCATATCACAACTAGTCACCAGTGGTGAGTTGGAGAACGAACTCGATAAGAAAGACAGGGCTCCTGGAGCTAGTCTGATGGCTAAGTTCTGTCGTCGTCTGTCTAATGTCATTCCCGTCAATGACGTGGTACTCATTGGCATTCTCCACTTCTATGCCAACACGAGTGGCTTTGGCAAGCGCAAGCTCGTTAGTGGTGGTAGCAAAATCAAATACGCTCTGGATATTGGCTTGGAGTGTCAGAAGTTTGAATTCATACGAGAAGGTGGTGTTGAAGATGGCCGTCCTGTGGGGCAGACCGTAGACTGGATTACCACATCCACAGCCTTTGCACCCCCTGGTCAAAAAGCGCAGTCGATGATTACATACAACGTCGGCATTGATGAGTTGTATGAAATTGTGGACATGAGCATCGAGCTTGGGTTCGTCTTTAAGAACAGTGGTTGGTATACACTTACCTACATGGAAGACCACCTACCCGAAGGCGAAGAGTGGAACGATGGACAGAAGTACAAGGTTCAGGGCAAAGAGAAGCTGGTGAACCGCATTCGTGAAAACGAACACGAGCGTGAATTGCTGATAAAGGATTTCCATGCCATGATGGGAGTTGAAACATGAGTGTTAAGGACATGAGTGGGCGTGACCATCCGTGGCCACCACCAGGACACGAGGTGGGATTCAACGACAAGAGACCCAGGTCGTCCCTACACCTACGCTGCCGGGCACTGCTGCGAGAGATGTATCCAACGCAGCCCATACTTGAGGAAGTACCAGTCCCAGGTGAAAATTTGACATGCGATTTCTACTTGCCATTTCGCAAGGTCGTGATAGAATGCCATGGGGAGCAGCACTACAAGTTCACTCCTCACTTCCACAAAGACCGACGTGGCTTCACCCAAGCACGCAACAGAGACCAGCGCAAGATTGACTGGTGTCACACCAACAACCTAAGCGTAGCAGCGCTACCTTTTTCGGAGGATGATGATGAGTGGAGAGAACGAATCGAAGACGCCGACGACTGAGGAAGAGGCCCCCACCCCCGAGGAGTGGGATGCGCACGACCCTGAGTTGGCACCGCCAGTTGAGGTTAAGGAACCGCCGCCCGAGAAGTCACCCTTAGATTTGAAACGCGAGAAGGTTGCCCGACTACTGGAAAGGTATCCTGTCAAGCTGGGCTTGGGGGTACTGCGACCTGGCAATGAAGTCGAACGCTTCCTAAACATAAGCGGTATGGAAATGCGACGACTCAGTGCTGAGGAGTGTGGCGAAGCAAGTATCATACTGAATCAAGAAGGCACATACATTCAACTGGAGTTGAACCGTGTGCGTGCCGATATTGATTGGTGCAACAAATACATTGATTGGCTGGTGGCTGGCACCATTGCACAGTACGGTGGTAAGTACACACCGTTTGAATACCGAAGGCTATTAGCAAGCAGGGATAACGACGTAGCCATGAAGCTACACAAGATTGTGGGTGACGCTGAGTTACAGGCCAAGTGCATAGAGTATTTGCCCAATCAACTACGTGCTACATCCAAGTCGTTCTCTGACCTGCAACAAACAAAGAGGAGTCAACGAATATGAGTACAGTAAGAGAGATTTTCCGCGAAGCAATCTCCACCCAAGATTGGGGGGGCATTTGTCAGGTCTATGAAGCCATCACTGGTGAGGCTGCACCAGATGTGCCACAAGCATCACCAATGGATGATGTGTTGAATCAACAAATGGCCATAACGCCACGGCCTGAAAATCCGTTGGACCAACAAATGGAGGTAGTTGATGCCGATGACCTCCTTGCTGATGATGATGACGACCTACTATCACCCGCAGAAGCCACGACCATCGTAACAAGCACTCAAATACCAGACGTGTTACCAGCTTCCGTGTCTGAACTCACCGTCCAATCTCCTCAACGACCCATGGACACCCCCACTCCTGACGCACCTCCTGCGGATGTGGCCGCCGAATTCTATATTGAACATGGCAGTGGCCAAGGTACAGCCAATGATGATGGAGACACACAGTGTCGCAAAGAGTCAATGAGTATTCCACAGACACGTAAGAACCGTTTCAATGACAATGGTAAAGCCTTTGCCGACGAAAAGGTAACGACCAATCCCGACAACCCCAAACTAGGTATCCAATCAATCAGACCTCGTGGTCTGGTCCGTGACGATAGTCTGGGTGCCAACACGGGTCAGCAAGTAGATGTGATATGCAAGCTGTGTGGAAAACAAGAGCTTGTGGCTGCACGTCTATCAACCGGCTACAACACAGACCCCGAACACAACACATACAAGTGTAACGAATGCAACACTCCAAATGGACGTGCCAAGGTCATGCGCAAGCAGCGTAATGACCAATTGAATAGCAATGCTCCACGCCGAGGAACCGACACACAGCGGAGATAACATGTCAATAGTGGCAACGAGTAGTTTTCCCTACGAAGAAAAAATGGCAGACCGCGCAGCCGAACGTGCTGTGCTCTGCGGACTCTTTCAATATGGCGAAGACGCACTACTGGATGTGGCAGACTTCTTGGACTCAGGTAGCTTTACTGACCCCTTGAACCAAGCTACGTTCAAGTGTCTCAGCTATCTGTATGAGAAGAAGGAGATGAAACAGTTTGACCAAACCTCGCTACTGGCATGTGCATCTGAGTTGGGATACAACACCTTCTTTGAAAAGCCCGCTGACATACAACATATCCGTAGTCTGATGACCGGACGTGTCTTACTAGAGAACGTGAGAACCTGGGGAGCACAGGTAAGAAAGCTACAGGTTGGTCGCCTACTCCGCGACCAGCTTCGTGAAGCTGCCATGTCTATAGAAGACATCAAGGGCACCGAATCTATTGAGACCATCCTGGGTTTAGCTGAAACGGTTGTATTCGATTTCAGCAGCCTGCTCCACAACGACGAGACTTCCACTCCTCAACTCATCGGTGAAGGGTTGATGGAGTATCTGGATGCTCTCGAAGCCAATCCGGTTGATATCGTTGGTATCAGCAGTGGTATGAAATACTACGACCAAGCAATTGGTGGTGGCTTCCGTCGTAAGACAGTCTCGATGATTGGTGCCCGCCCCAAGACTGGTAAGTCCATGCTTGCCGCCAACATAGGTATGCACGTTGCGGGCAAAATCGGCATTCCAGTGTTGTATCTTGACACCGAGATGGTGAAGGAGGACCACTGGTCACGTATGTTGCCCAACCTTTGTCTGGATGCTGGTATTCAGGTTACCATAACAGAATTGGAAACTGGTCAATACTCTGTGACTAGTTTTAAGCAAGGGAAGGTTCGTGAGGCAGCAGCAGTGCTCGCTGGTGATGCAGAAACCTCCCCAATGCCCTTCCATTACCTCAATGTCTCAGGTAAACCGTTCGAGGAAATCACCTCCATCATGCGGCGCTGGGTCACCAAGGAGGTCGGGTTCGATGAAGAGGGTAATCGCAACGATTGTCTTATCATCTATGACTACATGAAGATGATGACCGGTGAGAGCTTGAACGATAGCATGAAGGAATATCAGGTGCTCGGATTTATGATGAGTAGTCTACACAACTTCTGTGTGCGACATGATGTTCCCGTGCTTAGCTTCATTCAACTTAACCGTGATGGTATCGACCGTGAATCAACCGACATCATCGCTGGTAGTGACCGTGTCCTGTGGTTAGTAACCAACTTCACAGTATACAAACTCAAGAGTGCCGAGGAGATTGCCGACAATGGACCACAACATGGTAACTGCAAGCTAGTGCCAATTAGCGCTAGACATGGAGAAGGACTCTCTCCTGGCGATTACATCAACGTGCGCTTCCAGGGTAGGTTCGGACAAATCCGAGAAGGCGAGACAAAGTACCGGTTGAAGCAACAAGCTAAGGACAATCAACCAGTACAAGACGCAGATAGTGTACCGTTTAACGGTAAGGAATCTAATGAACCAGTACAGCCAAGCGGCAGTAAATCAGATAACTGATGAGTGTTGTGAGGTAATCGAAGACATGCTTACTGAATTGCATGTAGATTACACACGCAGCAATCGCCGTCTGTTTGGACCCTGTCCGGTTCATGGTGGCGACAATCCATCTGCATGGAATCTCTATCCAGAAGGCGATGATGTGCGTGGCATTTGGTTTTGTCATACACGCAACTGCCACAAGAAGTGGAAGAGGACTCTGGTTGGTTTTGTTCACGCTCTCATCACACAGAATGGTAGACAAGACCTGAAATGGACAGCAGCAGTTGATTGGATGGTGAAGTTTCTTGGCTACAAACACATCACAGAAGTGAAGACACCTGATGCTGCCACACTGGAGCGACAACGTTACAACAACATGACACGACGTTTCAACATCATGCCCAACGCACAGAATACCAGGGTATGGACTCCCGAGAAATATCGCAAGGCAGTTGAAATACCATCTCCATATTATGTCGGTCGCAATTACAGTCCCGACACACTAAGGCGTTACGAAGTGGGTCATGCTAGTCGTACCAATAGGTCGGTAGTGCCTGTCTATGATGCTGACCACAAGGTTATCGTCGGCATGACGGCACGCACACACTGGGATAAGTGTGGAGACTGTGGCTATTACCATGACCCCAACCGCGCATGTCCCAAACTCATTGTGGACCAAATCAACGCCTGCAAGTGGAAGAACTCACCGGGCTTTGAGGCTGCCCACTACCTCTACAACTTGTGGTTTGCTCGACAAGCCATCATGGATAGCAGCACCATTATATTGGTGGAAGGACCGGGGGATGTGTGGAGGCTAGAAGAAGCTGGTATTAAAAACAGCGTAGCAATCTTCGGCACCGACCTCACTGAAGAACAGTTGACACTGATTGAAAGTTCATGGGCAATGAATGTAGTGGTGTTGACAGACAACGATGATGCGGGTAGAACAGCATCACAAGCCATCAAAGATAAACTCAAGCGAACACACCGTCTCTACTTCCCATCGCTTGAGGCACATGATGTGGGAGACTTACAAACAGACCAAGTGACTGATGATATTGCACCAGTCCTTGAACGAATTCATACCTTTAACACCAAAGTTGGAGTAAAACAATGACCAAGATTTTAGGACTATCGGGCAGAAAACAAAGTGGCAAGAGCACCACCGCCAACTGGATTATCGGACAGCAGATGTGTGCTGTTGATATGGTGTCGTGGATTAAGATTGACAAGTTGGGACGCCTGATTGTTCCAGCCGTTGTCGATGACAAATTGACAGAAGGTATCTTTGACCCACTCAGTCACACACCGGAAGTGCAAAACCTCCTGGCACAATATGTGTGGCCAGTAGTGAAGCTGTATTCATTTGCTGACGTACTTAAAATGTCGGCATGTGCAATCTTTGGCCTTGAGTACGGACAGGTGAATGGCACCGATGAGGAGAAGAATGCTCCAACTCAGTTCCAATGGTCACAGTTCAACAAGTTCCTGCTTGATAAAACACGTGATGACATCAAGGCCAACGGCCTGTGGCATAAGCCAATGACTGGCCGACACATCCTCCAGGTAATGGGCACCGACATCTTCCGTACCATATATGGTGACGTTTGGGTAGCCGCTTGTCTCAAGAACGTCAAAGATGATGGTGCCGAATTGGCTATCATTACCGACTGTCGTTTCCCCAATGAGGTCAAGGGCGTCCAAGACGCAGGCGGCAAGGTGGTGCGCTTCTTACGTGCTCCTTTTGCAGACGGCGACCAGCACGCCAGCGAGACAGCATTGGACGGCTACGAGGGCTTTGATTACGTGTTTGACAACCGTGAACTCAGCATCACACAACAAAACAAGCTGACCAATCGTCTACTGACAGATTGGGGTTACACCACCTGGGAGTGGAGGGAGTCAGAATGAGAATTGACAAAAAAGATATCTGGACTCTGTTTGAACACATTGTGCTAAACGACGAGTCAGACAGTCTAAGCACAATACAAGCACCACCAGATGGCGAGGTGTCTGGCTTTGTCCACGGATATTGCATCACACCCGATGGCAAACCCGCCAAGCCAAGTGATGCTGAGTACACATTAGTGCCCATTTGTATAGATGCTGACGACAAAGACCACCTAGTAGATATGGCATGGAGAACTCTATGTTCCGCAGCACACGACACCTGCATATCCATGGCCATGTCCGATACTTGCATCGACATAGCAGCAGACTTTCTTTGTTATGTCATTGAGTATAAGGGTAAATATGGAATTGCCGTTATGCGTGACCCTCGTGACCCAGCCAACCGCAACCAAGGCCAAACATGATAATCACATACTTCCGGTCAAGCTCATATAACGGCTGGGGTCTCTGCCCTCATCAATACTTCTTGTCGTATGTGCTTGGACTACCTGAGCCATCTGGCAAGAAAGCCGAGATGGGTACGATACTACACAAGGTCATGGAGGGCTTGGCACACGGCAAGTTGGCTGTGCAGAATGGCAACGATAGTTTCACTGATGATGTGTTGGGTACTGTACCCATGAACTCAGACCGAATAAACGACCCTCAGTTGGTCGAACGGTTGTTTGAGAAGTCGTATAACTACTACTCTGCGCCAAGCCATAGCATTCATCCATATAGCGACAAGGACAAAGAGACCATTTGGAAATGGTGCTGTCATACGCTGGAGTATTATGATGGCATGTTCGACCCTCGTAAGCGCGATGTGGTTGCGCCGGAACCGCACTTCGACTTTGAGATTGACGAGCCATGGGCTAAGTACGAATACGTACTACCCAATGGAGAAAAGCTCAAGGGTAATCTTCGTGTTAAAGGCACCATCGACCTCGTGACACGCTTTGCCCAAACGGAATACGAGGTAATAGACTGGAAGTCAGGTGAGTGCAAAGACTGGAACACGGGTAAAGAAAAGTTCTTCGCAGACTTTTGTGTTGACCCACAGCTACGCATCTACCATTTGGCATTGCATAAGCTCTATCCTGATGTGAAGACTTTCGCCATGACCATCAACTATGTGCGCACCAAAGGCCCATACACGGTAGCGTATGACGAAAGCGACATGAAGGACACCCTTACGATGCTTCGGAAGCGCTTTGAGATTATCAAAGCTAACACACGACCGAAACTCAAGTCCCCATCCAACAAACATTGGTTCTGCAAATATGTGTGTTGGTATGGTAGTCAGAAGAATCCTTGCCACGAACCCGGATGCCCAACAACCTGTCAGCGCATCGCCAAGAAAGTACAACAACAAGGACTTGAGACTGTAATGCGTGAGGATACCGAACCCGGTCACACCATTGGCCACTACCATAATCCAGGAAGCTGACATCATGCCCAAAGGTAAGAAAAAGTGCCCTTCATGTGGTAAAGAACATGGAGCACGAAAACTGACGTGTGAATGTGGTTATGTGTTCTGCATTAGAAGTACAAAGTCTAAGCAGGAAAGGCCATCCAAGGCAGTCAAGCAGACCAAACACCCACTTGGTATGAAGTACGTACCAGTTCCAGGTTTGTGGGTATTTGACAAGCATCGTGACATGCCCGCCATTCACGCCCCTGATGATTTACCCTCGGGACCGCTCAGTAATCAAGTAGTCTATGACCAATGTGTGTACAATGGCATAGGGGACTGTATGTTTGAATACCTTCCCTCTCGTAGGATTGCAGACCCCAAACTCAGAAAACTATGGAAGAAAGCCCATGATGCCATGTCAGAGGCTTGGAGGTATCTCGTAGATGACGGTGAACATGAACATGCCAGCCAGACCTAAAAGAAGAGGTAGAGTCTCGTCGCCGAAACTCCCTCCTCTACCCCAACAACCCTCTCCTGCTCAGGACGTTGTAAACATCAACCTCAATCGCAAGTTGATGACACATGGCATTGTGGGACAATTACGCGATACCGCCAATTCAAAAGGCATGGTCTCTGGCACAGCCATAAGTGAACTGCTAGATGAGTATGACCGCATGAGGTATCTGTTGGAGGGTTTGATAACGGCATACGAACGGGATGATGAACAAAAAGTTCGACAGGTACTTGACATATTGAGGCTACTGCTATGATAAACGAAACCTTTGAAAAAATGGTTTGGAAAATGGTCCAGGGCGACAAGGAAAAAGTCATGGTGGTTGACAATCACCACGCCTATGGTATAATCAAGGACAGGATGGATTCCTTCTGGGAACAGGTGCGCCTACAACAACCCGACGAAGACCAGATTATGGTTTTGGGAGGATTGATAGCTCTGGCGGCTTACGCCCAATTGGCTGCCGAAGACCTTTCCCTAGTGCCAGAACAACTCGGGCGTGATGAAAGTGCCGACGCTGCCGAAAAAGAAGCCGACGATGTGAAACAATTCCTGCGTGGCTTCATGGATATGTTGGAACGAAATAAGCAGCCTATCAAGCCACTGCAAAAAAACATCAAGAGATTTGCGCTTGAGTTTGACGCGGTGACCTTGGAGAATTGGAGAAATCAGGTTAGGGAAATTGCATGAACACATACTTTCCACTGCACGTACACTCACACTACAGCTTGTTGGACGGTCTAAGCAAGCCAGGACAGATTGCCAAGCGCTGTCGCGATATTGGACTGCCTGGGTCAGCCCTTACTGACCACGGTACAGTAGCGGGCGCTGTCTCCTTCATGGATGCAATGAAGGGTGACAAGAAAAAGGGCACCGAAGACCTACAGTTCATCATGGGCTGTGAGATGTATGTGACACCCAAGGATGTGACGCTCAAGGACGGCGACCGCACATTGCGACACCTGTGTGTGCTTGCCAAGAACCTTCAGGGTTGGACACAGCTTGTTCAAGCCACTAGTGCATCCAACATGCCTGAGCATTTCTATTACAAGCCACGTCTTGACTTAGAGCACCTTGCTCCGTTTGCTGATGGCAACCTAATTGCGTTTAGTGGACATCTAGGTTCTCACTTATCTGCCTGTATCTTCTCTGACATGAATGCAATACATGCGTGTCACTCAGCCAACGACGCCAAAAAGTTCACACACTCGGATTGGGTCAAGAGAGCTACCCACGAAGCCGAACGCCTCCAAGAGATTTTCGGTAAGGGCAACTTCTTCATCGAGATACAATTGATGGATTCCAAGAACTTGCCAGTAGGAAATCTGTTGGCCGCTGGGCTCCGCTACATATCCAAGAAGACTGGCATCCCATGTATCGCCACTCCTGATGCACATTATGCTTGTGCCGAAGATGCGCATGACCAACGTGTTCTCCTATGTAACTCTCTCAATACCAACTTTCGTGAGATTAGCGAGAAGATGGTGCGAGGTGATGATGTTAGTCTAGGCACGTTTTTCCGTTCACGCAACTACCACATACCATCGTATGATGAAATGATTGCTGGTGGCAATACCGAACAAGAGTTAGCTGAGACTCTTGAGGTAGCCTCAATGTGTGAAGGTTACAAGATTACTGGTCCCCCTATGTTGCCTCAATTCCCATGTCCCGATGGCTTGTCATCCAGAGACTACATGAGACAACTACTTGACAAAGGCTGGGGAGCACGTTGGCCAAAGATTCAGAAAATCATTGACACGACGCACCACACAGAGGAAGAGTACAAGAAACGACTAGAGATGGAGTTCGCTACACTCACCGATATTGGACTGGCCGACTACTTCCTGATTGTTGACGACATTATCGGATGGGCTCGCAGACAGGGGCAAATCACAGGAGCGGGTCGTGGGTCAGCCGCAGGTGCCCTTACGCTTTATTTGATGGGCGTAACCCACATTGACCCTATCGAGTTCGACCTTTTATTTGAGCGCTTCTACAACGCGGGTCGTAACACTGCCGACCGTGTGAGTCTGCCTGATATTGACATGGACTTTGAAATCAAACAACGTGGTGCTGTCATAGAGTACATTCGTCAGCGCTATGGCAAGGACAAAGTAGCACAGATGCTCACGTTCACACGCTTACAGGGTCGTGGCGCTATCAAAGACGTACTTCGTGCTCATGGTGCTTGTTCGTATGAAGAAATGAACTTGATTACCAAAAACATTCCTGACGAGGCAGAAATAAGTGACCAGTTGCAGGCGATGCGTGAATTGGACAAACAAGCCGGGGGTGATGGAGAAGCGTCAATCATTCAATGGAGCCTGGAACATAACGCAGAAGAACTGAAGCAGTGGGCTCACCTGGATGATGATGGTAAAATCCAAGGTCCATTTGGTAAGTATTTTGAGCAGGCTATACGCATAGAAGGCACCAAGAAATCTCAGTCTAAACATGCCGCTGGCATTGTGATTGCACAACGGCCGTTGGCAGAAATATGTCCAATGGTGTATGATAAAAGTACGGGTGAAATGATATGTGGACTTGAGATGAATGACTTAGAAAGTATGGGTCATGTTAAGTTTGACTGTCTAGGTGTGGCGTACCTTGATAAGGTTCATGGTGTTTTGAATCTGTTAAAGAATGGTGAACTGTAGTAAACTCTGCCTTGTCTAAATTTTGGTGTATATTAGAATAAGTCTAAGTTTACTACACAATCACAGGAGAACCCCATGGCAATCAATGTAACCAAAGAGTGGCTTTACGAAGAATACGTAACCAAAAATCGCAAAGCCGAAGATATTGCCCAAGAACTTGGGTGTTGTAAGCAGAACATATCGTATCTCGCCAACACCAAATGGGGTTTTCGCAAGAGACGAAGAATAGAAGTGGGTGCTCGCATAGGTAAGTTGGTTGTTGTTGACCCGTACTTTACCAAAAGTGAAAGTGGTCATCCCGTGTGTTTGTGTAAGTGTGACTGTGGCAACGATTTCAAAGTCAGGCGTTACGCACTCACCACTGGAAACACAGGGTCATGTGGTTGTTTGAGACCAAACCAAGCCCCAGAGCACGAACACATCAACAAAAGATTTTGGAAAGCGCTTCGCACCAACGCCAAGACAAGAAACATCGAACTCAATATCACAATAGAATACATCTGGCAACTGTTTGAGCAACAAGGTCGCAAGTGTGCGCTGTCGGGCGAGGCTCTCACTATGAATGTAGACGCATCGTTGGATAGGATTGATAGCACTAAGAATTACGACGAAGGTAATGTTCAGTGGCTCCACAAGAATGTCAATACCATGAAGTGGGATTTTACCACTGAGAGGTTTGTGGAATTGTGTCGGAAGATTACGGAGGTGTCTCATGGGTAAACCACTCACGTCACAATAAGTTGCCAATGGCTTGACAGCTAGTGGAACTGGTATATGTATAGCTCCAAATGCCGAATATCGTGGCAGAAAATATCCTATGAAACTGATATGTTCGTGTGGTAAACAATTTATTGGTTGTCTTGATGGTATCCTCCAAGGAAAGAGAAAATCTTGCGGTTATTGTAACAACCCAAGGGTTGGTGTTAGATTTGGTTCACTGGCCATTACCAAGGTCACACCAGGATTGAAACATGGATGTATAGTAGAAGCAATGTGTGACTGCGGTGAAATATGGGGTCCAAAAATTTTTGGACTACTAAACAACTCCCATGGAGCTAAATCTTGTGGACATTGTGATAACCCAAAAGTAGGACAACGCTTCCACTCTTGGACAATTACAAAAATAACGCAGAAGCGTAAAGGAAGTGGTTGTCAAGCAGAGGCCGTGTGCGATTGTGGCACATGCTGGGGACCAAAACCAGCATCTATCATTACTAATGGTCACTCAACCAATTGTGGATTGTGTAATCGGGTTGTTGTTGGAGAAAAGCAAGGAAAATTGACAGCAACACATGTTGACCTCCCCTCTACTGTAGTGGGCGGCAGAACCACGGGTTGGGTTACGGCTGTATGCGAATGCGGCGAGTCGTGGAAGGGCCGTGGCAGTGTGTTTAGAAGAATACACTCATGTGGTTGTGAGAATAGTGCTGGCAATCTCATTATCGGCCAAATTTTAACAAAACATCACGTGTCATACAAAAAAGAGCATAAATTGGATGACTGCCGAGATATTCGACATTTGAAATTTGATTTTTTTCTCCCCAACAACAATATATGTATTGAATATCAAGGTAAGCAACACTATTTGGCTAGTTGTGGTTTTGTAAAAGGAGAGTTTACCAACATCACACGCCGCGACCAAATCAAAAGAGACTACTGCGCCGCCAACGGAATAACTCTCTACGAAATTCCGTATACATATTTTGACCAACTCCCAGAAGTCATCGAAGACCTCGTGGAAAGAGATTTGATGTGGGAGTTTAACTACCCCAAGATTGAGGAGCCCACCGATGGATGATAAAGCCACTCCTGGAGATGAAGTCAAATTCAGATTTCCAGATGGTCGTCTTCTGATAGGCAGACTACTACATGTGCCAGTTGCCACCGGAGATGCCTGGAGAATACAATGTATGATGTTGGGTAAGCCTACCGTCATTTATGTTCAACAATACGAGACTATGGAGGTTGTGAACGATGGATAATAGACACATGTGTTGCTTCGACTTCGAGACTGGCGGCACCGACACGGCTTCCTGTGAAGTCATTCAGATTGGCGCAGCCATCATCGACCGCAACAGCTTCAAAATCAAGGACGAGTTCAAGACCTTGATGAAGCCCGAGGACTTCGACGCCCTTGAGGAAGGAGCCTTGCGTGTCAACGGAATAACCAAAGAAGAACTAGCCGATGCTCCCGAGGCTAGCGTGATGTTCCCCACCTTCGCAACGTGGATTCAGAAGCACAATATCCGTAAGGACAAGGGTTCCTTTGGAGCCCCCATTCCAGTAACTTGGGGCGGTGACCGTTTCGACATGCCCATAATGGACCGCTACTGTAAGAAGTTCGGTTACTGGGACAAGAAGTGGGGGAATCAGAGTTTGCTGAATCCCGTCTTCACGTTTGATGTGATGAAACACATGTGGTACTGGACGCGCACGAATCCCGAACTCAAGAACCTCAAGCTGGTAACAGTCTTGGAGTGGATGGGCGTACCCAAGGAAGAAATCGAGGCAGGTGCTCACGACGCCCTGTGGGACGTGACATGGACCGCTAAGATTGCTGTTCGTCTACTCAAGGTGGGTGTACACCTGACCAATATGAATGACGCAGGACAGCGTCGTCTTGACATGAAGGGATGTTTCTCCTAATGACAAAATTCCTATTAACACTTATTGGTATCGGCCTATTGTGGTTCGTCTTTATGCTGGGACGACTCACGTATGAAGTCCATGTGTGGGCACCCGCAGAAAAGACCGATATCAATGCTAGAATATGGCAGCGCCATGAACTGGACTTTCGTCCATTGCCATACGGCATGTGCTGGGCACGACCCAAAGATGAACACAAGCCAGAACACTGGGAGTATTTCAACAACAATCGTTGGAAGTTTGCCCTGTTGTGCGATGAGGGTACGGTATTGATAGATGCAAATATCTTTCCATTATCAGAACCACAAAAGGATGTCCCATGATAACCAAAATGCTTAATACCATTTTGCCAACAGTGCGTGTGTTCTTATGTCAAGATGGTCGGATACATGAGCGACTCAACCTGTTCATCTGCACTGCTGTTCCGAGAGTGGGCGACCATATCGACTCACAAGGTGAAGCCCTGTTGGTCCGACAGGTTCGATGGTGCATAGACGAACCAAACCACAAGGTCCAATACGTAGATGTGTATGTGGTTCAGGAGGGGGAGTATGACGTATAACTATCACGGACAAGGACAAAAAACTCCTGGATACTGGCCCATTCGCATCGCATGTCACTGCATGAATCCCATAGCGTGGCTGTTTGGCTGGCGATTTTCGTGGATAGCTGGCCAAACTCGCTTTGAAATATGGCGACAAAAGAAAGGCAGTGACAAACTGCATAAGGTGTACTAATGGGTAAGCTTGTATTTGACTGTGGCTGCGAGTTCAACATCGACGGTCGCGAGATTGAAATCGATGGCAGTTCACACGTGGGCCAACTGCCCACAGGCATTGATGTAGATATCTACAACATTCCACACGACTGTGTTCGCACATGGTCTCTCTTGGCCGAAGGTCGTACCAAGGGTGTCTTCCAGCTTGAAGGCCATCTGGGCAAGACCTGGGCACACAAGATTGAGCCGGGAAACATGGAGGAGTTGGGTGCGCTCGTAGCCCTGCTCCGTCCTGGTTGTTTGCGCGCTATGTCAAAACCCGCTGTGAAGTTCATGCGTGGCATCACCCTGGAGTTTGCCGACGAAGACAGTGGCAAGCCCAATGGCAAGAAGCTTGTTATCGTGGATGACGAGAAGCACGAGATTCTACGCCACAAGAGCAATCGTCGCAAACAAACACAACTGTGGTTTCCCAACATAGATGGTACTGTCTTGGTGGACGATGAGGACATGGTCCTCTTTCCTGCTAAGTCCATGACTCAACACTACAAAGACCGCAAACAACGACTGGAAGATGTTGAATATCTCGACCCATCGCTGGAACCAATCCTGAATACCACCTACGGTGTGTTGACATACCAAGAACAGAGTATGAAGATTGCCGTAACCCTGGCTGGCTTCGGATTGCAACAAGCCGATGTTCTGCGTAAAGCCATCGGCAAGAAGAAGGCCGATATCATGGCCAAGGTCAAGGGCGAATTTATGAGTGGCTGTACGGAAACTGCCATCGTCACCAAAGAACAAGCCGAGGAAATCTTTGGCTGGATTCAAGAGTCCCAACGATATAGCTTCAACAAGTCTCATGCCATTAGCTATGGCGAAGGCGGCTATTGGACGGCATACCTCAAAGCCCACTTCCCAGTTCAGTTCTACTGCTCGTATCTGGATGGTGCGCAATGGAAACAAGACACTGCCGAAGAGGTTTACGAACTCGTCAATGACGCCAAGCTATCTGACATTGATGTGTGCGTACCAGACTTTCGTGACCAACGCGAGAAACCCTATGTGCGAGACAACAAGGTGTTCTTCGGTATTGGAGACGTGAAGCAAATTGGGGCCGCAGCACTACGTAAAGTCAAAGAGAAATCACTGTCAGGTATCGCCAAGGCCAACAAGGAACTGGATGAATGGACATGGCTGGACTACATGTTCGCGTTCTCTAGCGATGTGTCCAGCACGATAAATGAAGCAATGGTATCCGTTGGTGCCCTAGATTACCTCAAGAAGGCACGTTCGTCCATGTTGTACGAACTTAGCCTATGGAGTCGCTTGACAGTCAAAGAGCAGGGATGGGTATTGACCACACACCATGACAACCCATACCCAAATCTATTGTCTGCCTTGCGGAACTGTGCGAAACCAAAGAAAGAAGGCGGTGGCTGTCACAATGTCAATCGTGTGAAGATAGTGGGTGACCTGGCACAGATGCTTGCCAGCCCGCCACACTCCCTACACGATACTGCCGACTTCATAGCATGGTGTGAAGAGAAGTATCTGGGTGCCGCATTGACCTGTAGTAAGGTAGACGGCTGCGAAAAAGCCGTAGAAGCAAACGCGACCTGTCGTGAGATAATGAAAGGCCGTAGTGGATACACAGTATTGGCGGTTGAAGTTACTCGTGTCAAAGAAGTGAAGACCAAAAGAGGTAAAACCCCAGGTCAAAAGATGGCGTTTGTGGGTATGGCCGATAGCTCATGCGCAATGGATGACGTGGTTGTATTTCCAACCGTGTGGAAGGAATACAATGGGCTACTCCATGAGGGAAATACCGTACTCGTGCAGGGCGAGAAGGGGTCGAAAAAGGGAGATTCCTTCGCTGTCAAAAAAGTTTGGCAAATCTAGTGGACAACAGGCAGGTTTTGCAGGTACAATAGATATGAAAGAAATCACCCCCCAAGATGTAGCGAAGCTACTAGACCGAAATGACTATCGTGTCGTCATGCACAAGACGGACGGTGGGTGTCTCACAGATTTTCCGAAGAGAACGGAACTACCAATACACGGATTTGTGCGCCTATATCAAGAGTTCACTGAAGATGGCATTCTTGAGGCAACTCACGATGAAGCCGGTAGTGAAATGGAAACCCACGCCATTCCATGTCCAGCATATGCTCATAGGCTATTCACACTATATAATGTCATATACTATTGCATGGGAATTGGCTATGATATTGCATTCATTAAGTTTATGCTTGAGGACAGCGAGATAAGCGAAGAAGCGTTTTTCCAAGAACACGTCAGTCCGTTCATTGCAACAGCGGACACCGTGCGGGAAAACACACTGCGCAACCTGAGTGGGGCATGTATCCAACAGGGCTTCCTGCCACACCATGAGCAAATGGCTAAGCAGGAAGGTGTTGGTGATGGGTTTACGGCCATACGTCGATTGTTTGTTCCGGACCAAATAATGTCATTTGAAATGCCTGGAGAGGAACCTAAACATGAATGAATGTCATTTTGTGGGAAGACTAGCGGCTGACCCTGTCCTTACAGAACATGAGAGACATGGAAAGGCAGCAACGTCACTGTGTAGTTTTACATTGGCAGTGAATCGACAATACAAGAAGGGCGATGGCTCTCCTGCTGAAAAGACTTACTTCCTGGATTTTGAAGTATGGGATACAGCAGCGGATACAATCGCCAACTGTTGTAAGAGGGGTGAACTATTAGTGATTGACCGAGCGTCAGCCTGTAGTTATCCAGTCATTCTGGAGGACGGCACTAAGATAAATCGTGTCGTGTTTCGTGTAGACAAATTCAACTTTCAAAGCACACTATTTGGACGAAGGAACAATGGAAAGAAAACCCAGAATTCTGTGGATGGGCGAAGCGACGTTTCTTAACACCGGATATGGTGTGTATGGACGCGAGGTACTTTCGCGGCTACATGCCACTGGTAAGTACGAAATAGCTGAGCTAGGTGGATATGGACATTTTGCTGACCAGCGTGCCAGAGAAATTCCATGGACCTACTACGGCAATTTGCCCGACACACCACAAGACCAAGAGAAATATGACCGTCAGATGGCCAATCAATGGGGGTTGTGGAAGTTTGAGGAAATTTGCCTTGACTTCAAACCCGATATTGTCATAGACATTCGTGACTGGTGGATGCTTGAATATGTTGCCAGGTCTCCCTTTAGGCGAAACTTCCATTGGGCCATCATGCCAACTGTTGACAGCGCTCCACAGATGGAGCAATGGCTTGCAACATATCTGGATGCCGATTCAGTTTGCGCCTACTCTGAATTTGGTCGTGATACTATGATGAACGAGACAAACGGTCGTATTAACTTCAGAGGTCTTGCTCCTCCCGCTGCCGACTACAACCTTCTCAAGCCCGTGTCCGACAAAAGAACACACAAAGAGGCCATGGGGTTTGAGCCCAATGTCAAAATTGTTGGCACCATCATGCGCAATCAAAAGCGCAAATTGTATCCCGACCTCATCGCAGCATTCAAGGAATTTCTTGAGAAGTATCCCAGGGTGGGACACGACACCTTCCTGTATCTTCACACATCATATCCCGACATTGGTTGGGACATTCCACGCCTGATACGAGAATCCGGCATTGGACACAAGATACTATGTACATACATTTGTCATGGTTGTGGTCATGTGTTCCCCTCCTTCTTCAGTGATGCCGTGCAGACTTGTCCTAAGTGTGGACGCCCAGAAGCTCGATTAACGTCAGGAGAAAAGGGAGCAAGCCTCCGCGACCTCGCAGCCATCATCAACTGCTTTGATGTGTACGTGCAATACTCCATCTGTGAAGGATTCGGTATGCCACAAGTGGAAGCTGCTGCCTGTGGTGTTCCTGTTATGGCTGTTAATTATTCAGCCATGGAATCCGTGTTGCTCAATATCAAGGGAACACCCATCAAAGTAGAGCGCCTGTTTCGAGAGGCCGAAACTCATTCCTACAGGGCGCTGCCAGACAATACTGACTTGGCCAATCATCTTGGACGCTTTCTGGGCAAGGCTGAGCCACTACGATTAAAAGCTGGACGTGATACCTATCTTGCTTGTCGTAAGAGCTATGATTGGTCACGCACCACCAAGATGTGGGAACAAATCGTGGATGATATTGAACTACGCGAGACACATGAGACCTGGGAAAGTCCACCTCGTATCATCGAACCCAACTACAACATCCCAGAAGGTCTACCCATTGAGGACTTTGTGAGATGGTGTGTTGCCAACATATGGGGTGAACACACTCAAATTGATTCATACGTATCACTACGCATGATTCGTGACTTGAACTATGGTGAAGCCATTTCAAGTTTCGGCGGACCATACTACTGTGAAGACAGCTTACTAGTGGAAACACCAAAGTTTAAGTCCTTCGGCAAACACGATGCCATTCAATCATTGGTTGAACTGGGTGATGGTCGCAACTATTGGGAACAACGTCGTGCTGGATTGATTCAAGAATCAGAGCCACTATATATCACGCGAGTGCGCGAAATGGAGAACCGTTAAGATGAAAGTCTTGTACCTTGGAGTCTACAAAGATGGAACAGGTTGGGGCAACGCAGCGCAACAGAACATCCTTGCCCTAGACCGGGTGGGTATTCATGTAGTGCCTCGTTCCATAACACTTAATCCTCCTGACGGTGACGTAGATATTCCGGCTAGAATTCTGGAATTGGAAGAAGACAGTGAAACAGGATGCGACATCTGTATCCAACATTTGCTGCCCCATACGATGGAACACCACGGAACGTTTGACAAGAACATTGGCATATACTATTCAGAAACAAGCCACTTCCGCAACACCATGTGGAGTGAACACCTGAGTATGATGGACCAACTTTGGGTAGCCAATAATGACATGATTGAATCGGCCCTCAACAGTTATGTGTGCGCTCCAATGGCAGTGGTTCCCTTGGGTGTGGACCCATCTGTTTACAGTCAACACTACAAGCCATATCCTATCTCCGCAACAGAAGGCAAATTCGTCTTCTATACCATGGGAACGCTCACACGTCGCAAGAATTTGGTTGGGTTACTCAAGGCTTTCCATTTGGAATTCACACCAGATGAACCCGTGTGTCTGATAATCAAAAACAATCTCACTGGACAGTCTCCAATGGAAGCCAATCGCCAACTCAAGGTGACCATTGAAGAAGTCAAACGAAGTATGCGCATATATCCTGACCCCGCCCATTATCACAACGAGATTCTCATTACACAATGGCTTGACCAAGAAAAGATGATGAGACTCCATAAGACAGGTGACTGTTTTGTGCTACCATCTTATGGTGAAGCATGGGGAATGCCAGGATTCGATGCCATGGCATTGGGCAACTCCGTTATACTAACGAATGAAGGAGGACCAGCCGAGTACGTCGAGGACGGAAAGAGCGGACTCCTGATTGAATGTCGTCGTGAACCCGTCTTTATACGACCAGATGAAGCACCAGTCCCCGACCTATGGACAAGCGATGAGGATTGGAATGCTCCCGACATACATCATCTCAAACACTTGATGCGCAAAGTCTATGAAGACCCAAAGTTGCGCACCCGCCTGGGTGAAGGAGGCATTGACAGGGCCTACGACTTTTCACTCGAAAAAGTTGGTGAACAAATGAAAGGACTACTCGATGGAACAATCACGCCTACACTTTACGATAGGTCTGCCTCGCTCAGGGAAAAGCACGATATGTCAGCGATGGTTAAGAAATGAGATAACTTTTGTGAACGGGTTGCCTGTCAACAACCACATAAGGCAATTATGTCCACGTGTTGTCGTAGAAGATGATGCCATTCGCAAGGCTTTGACGGGTGACCGATTCAACTTTCCGGCTGAAAGTCAAGTGTACGCCATCAAGTATGGTATGATTCGCACACTGATACAGCAAGGCTATGAAGTCCTTGTGGATGACACACACACAACGGAAATCAGCATAAAGCGTCTGATAGAAATCGATACCAACGCAGACTTCGTATTCATAGACACGGATGTAGATGAATGTATTCAACGAGCCATAAACACTAATCAAACAGACCTTGTGGGTGTCATTCAAAGACACCACGCAAATCTTCGACGCTTGACGGGAACGTGGCATAGTGAGCATGATTTACCAACCGGTATCAAGGGCGTTATAGCCATCGCCGATAAGGTAGTGACAATACGTCACAACGTCATTGATAGCCTAGAACACACAAAGAGAGTATGATATGCCGACACCAACCCAATCCGCGTTCCGACGCGCTACTCGTAATCCCAGAGGACCATGGAACATTTTGACGTTCCCATCTCACGAGAGATACGAGTCGGCCATGTGTCAGACGGGCCATAACTTCTGTTCAATACGAGTGCAAGCCCTCGTAAAACAAGACTGGAATACGAAGTACGCACCCGTACCTGACAACTATTGTTTATTGCCCATGTCTCAAGACACGTTGGTAGTACCCCCGTGGTTGTCATTTGACATGATACTCAGTCAACATAAGGCGGGTCAATTCCAGATTGCCTCTGAGATTGCGCGTCAACTACAACTACCGTTGATTAGCATGGAACACCGATTGCCCATGCCTGATAATGGCCCAAGTGAAATCACTGTTGGTCGAAGTATGCTGGGTGATGTGAATGTGTTTGTGTCTGAATACCAACGACAAGCCTGGGGGTTCCCAGAAGAATTCGGGTTTGTCAACCACACTGGTATTGACACAGACGTATTCGTACCACCAGACAACGACTACGTGCGCGAACCATGGGCATTGTCAGTAGTCAACGACTGGATTAACCGCGACTGGTGTTGTGGCTTCACCTTCTGGCGTGAGGTAACAGGCTTCCCCAGCCCGGCTCCGATGATTCCCTACCGAATCTTGGGAGACACACCGGGACTATCGCAGGTTGCACCTGATATCCCAACCTTGGTAGATTTCTATCAACGGGCGGGTGTCTATCTGAACACATCCACTGTGTCTACCCTGCCTACTGTAATTCTGGAGGCCATGGCATGTGGTTGCCCAGTGGTGAGCACCGACACATGCCTGATTCCAAAAATCATTATTGAACATGGCGTGAACGGTTTTGTTGGTAAGACACCAGAAGAACTACGTCATCACACACACGAGTTGTTACACAATCCTATTCTTGCCAAACAGATTGGTGATGCCGGACGCAAGACCATTGAAGAGAAGTTCTCTCAAGACCGTTTCGTTCGGCAGTGGAATGAAATCTTTCAGAAAGCCGCAGAGGTGCGAAAATGAAATTACACCTACATCAGAATCCAGAAGATACCATGAATGGCTATACCAACATTTGCTTGGGTGAAGCCGAGAGTCGAGATAAAGAACTCGATGATGTTGCAGATGATGCTGAGGTCATAGAATTGGTGGCCAACAATGTTTTGGAATTCGTTCCACTTCCTCAGTTAACCGGCTTCTTAGACCACATGACCAAAAAACTACGGCATGGTGGCACGTTGGTCATAACAGGCGTAGATGCTTACACGGTAGCCAAAGACTACGTATCTTACCGACTCAGCATCGAAGACTTCAACATTCTCCTACACGGCAATCAACGAGATGCTACCAACACCAAGGTAGCAACACTAACCATGCACGGCATGGTTAACTTCCTGCGGGAAGAATTCGGGTTGACGGTTATACGTCAACATTTAGAAGAGTACAACTACGTAATCGAGGCAAAAAGACCATGACATTTGCAGCAAGCGTTAATAACAACCGAGTCGCACTACAAAACGACAATGTATCACGAGTCGTAGACACATGTTGTCTAGGTTGTGTGTTTGCCAAAGGCAAGTTCACACAAGATGGCAAAAAACTACAGTTTCACCAGTTTCAAAATGGTTGTGACATATGTATATTGGATAAGCTACAGTCACGCGGGCAAGAGATACAAGACTGTGTTGATGATAAGGATAACGAATTCCACGTTATCCGTGGACGTGTATGTCCATTTCATCGCACACCCAATTGGAATGGGTGGACCGCACAAGACACGGACATGGCCATTGCTCAAGCACGGTCAGAAGTCACGCTGAAACCCGACGTGGTGATATACTTTGAAAACTCAATGGACTCTGGCGAGCTTATGGAAACCATTGATGCCCTCAATCAAGGACGAATTCGTCCAAAGAGAATCTATGTTGCCAACAATAGCGATATGCGACCAAGTCAAATGATGAAGCTCATGTCTAAAGGCTGTTCTTTGCCATGGCGCGTTGAAACAATAGCGGACGGCCCCATATCGCGCGAGGGTGCGCTAGATACTGTTACAGCTAAATGCACCAGCATATTCGTGACATACTTCATGGCGGGTTACGAGCCACCGCTAGACTTTTTTGTACCAATCGACGTAGCGTTGTATGATGACCTTGATAGGTTCGTCGTACTTGAACCACTGCCGAACAGTATCAACTGTATGACAGTCCTGAGAAACTTCTACAAACAAGCTGGCGGTAACGCCCGCAAGTCCATCGTGGACAAGGCCAAGAAAATCAGTGAGGACCAACAATGCCAGTATCTCGTGAGACCAGTGGCAACAATAGTCACCCAACTGTCGCAGTAATCATACCATGCCACAACCATGGTGAATATGTCGGCAACGCCATTCGGAGTGTCTTAGACCAGGACTATCCTGCTAAGATGTTGTCAGTGGTAGATGATGGTTCCACCGATGATTCGTTTGCAATTCTAAAGGATATGATGGATGAAGTTTCACACCAACATGAAGAGGATGGCGATGTCATTCTAACAGGTTCATGTCAAGGTGTTCCAATGATTCTCGTCCACAGACCCAAGGCTCGCAAACAGGGAGCAGCCCGCAACACCGCCATTAAACTGGCGTGGCAAAACGCCGAGCTATTCTGCCCACTAGATGCAGATGATTTATACTTGCCGGGCAAACTGAGCAAGTCTGTCGCCATATACCAAACTTCACCCGACTTTATTGGGTTGGTCTACAGTGATGTAATCATACATGACACACGAGACAACACATATGTTCGAGAATTTCGTGCATCGTATGACCGAGACATCTTGGAAATTGATAACATCATATCCAACGCACCGCTCATAAGCAAATCGGCATTTGGTTATAGTGGCATGTATGATGAAGACCTGACACCATGTGAAGACTGGGATTTATGGTTGCGCATTACCGAAAACTTTGTGGCTATTCATATTCCAGAACCGCTACAGCAATACACTACCACTGGTCAGAATTGCGCGTTCACAGTTCCCACTGACGTGTGGAACCAGCAACGCGCAAAGATTCAAGCCAAACTTCGAGAAAGAAAGCGGCTGCGTTATGGCACACCAAGCGTATAGACACATTGCGCCTGCTCGTTTACCAAAGGAAGAAGGTCGTTTGAATGTCATCATTCCAGCGGCGGGCATTGGCAAGCGCATGAAATCAAAAGGGCCGAAGGGATTGCTCCCGGTTCATCATGGTATGTCCATACTTGAAGTTCAAGTTCGGACCATCCTAAAGGTCTATCCACACGCAGATATTGTCATAGTTGGTGGGTTTGAGTACCAAAAGATACGTAAGACCTTATGGGGAAACTTTCCCATAAGATTTGTGTGCAACCCAGACTATGAGACAACTAACGTAACACACAGTGTCGCAATTGGACTCAGCGCCCTGCTGCCAGGACAATTGTTAATCCTGCATGGAGACCTGGTGTTCAACACCCAAACACTTCAGGGCTTAGCAGGAAAGCAGTCAGCCCTGTTGGTGGCGGGCAATCAACTGTCTACTACTGAAGTGGGCATCGGACAACAAGACGGCTTGGTCACCATCCTCTCATATGCACTGGCATCCAAGTGGGGTCAAATGGCATATCTATGTGGTGATGAACTCAGACTCTTCCGAGACACTGCGTGGAATACTCGTCTGTCGAGCCAATGGTTCTTGTACGAAACCATCAACTATGTCATAGGAAAGGGCGGCAAATTCCTGGCCCATCAACCATCTGGTGCGAAAGTAGTAGAAGTTGACCGTTATTCCGATTTGATGAAAGCAAAATTGGTATGAAGATTCTAGCACAAGCCCTTCCTGGTAATACAATCTCAGGTTTTCGACTCGCCGCTGAGGCAGCAGAACATGAGTGGCGATGGTGGGATGAACACAGAGAAGCCACCTTTGATGTGTTTGATGAATTCCAACCCGACGTTGTGTTCTTTATGGAACCTACGCGGGCCTTCGCCAAGTGTGTTGCAGAACGCAACATCACCATCGTACAAGGCTATGACCATGACCCATTCCTATTCCAGGTGAATGAGAAAACATTTCAATGTGGCCGTCTGGTAGACAAGCACATATTCAGTCCCGGTGACCCTCATCCTGCTTATGCCTGTGACATAGGTATCACCGCTTCACCGCACCCTATTGGTGTGCATCTCTGTAGAGAAATTGGTGACACCAACATCAAGATTATCTGTGAGGAAGTCTGGGGTGTTGTGCAATACTTGGGTATGGGTTCCCTGGAACAAAAACGAGACCTGTATCGGTCATCCACGCTTGTGTTAGTGGATAGTCTTGTTGAAGCTATGCGAGTAGCCGCGTGTGGCTCGGTGCCAATCAACATCGGCAAGAAGTTTGATGATGCTGAGTTTTACGAACGGTGTCTGGAAGCCGAAAGCGCTGAAGAAGTATGGCGCTTCAATACCGACAATATGTCACAACACGCCAGCCGCGTCAACCTCGAAAGCTGTATCACCGGACACACATACGATGATGCCCTGGGTGTCATTTTGGAGGAAGTCAAATGATTCCAACCATCAACTTTTTAGTGGACAACATCGGCGCTAGTCAAATGGCCTATTACCTTGTGGAGAAATCCAATGCCATAAGTGAGGCTGGCGATGCACGAATCATTGTGTTCTACGACCAGCTACATCGTCCATGTAGAAAACTTTTGCTTCCCGCAATGATGATGATTGAAGCATGGGCGCAACCAGGCGTGTCCATTGCCACATCCATATCAACGGCTGCACGTCTGTTGAGTTTTCCTGGACCACAACAGAAAATGTTTTACGTATGGGATATGTCGTGGCTACGTAATCCCAAGCGCGTAGGTCCATTCACCGAACTATTCCGAAACCCAGAACTCACACTCATCGCACGGTGTCCAGACCACGCCGCTGTGTTGACCAACAATTTCAATGTCAAAGTGCCATATGTATTTGACAACTTTAACAGTGAGTCACTATTAAGGGCAATTGAAGATGATAAAGAAACTCGAAAACAAAGAGTGGTTGTATGAACAGTATCGTACCAACAAGCGCTCATTACAAAACATAGCTGATGAACTAGGTACTAATCGACAGCGTGTGCGACGTGCCCTAATCAAGCGTGGCATAGCAATTAGAGGTAAGTCAGACGCACAGAAGGCTGCCCTGACCTCTGGTCGTGCCGAGCATCCCACCGAGGGAAAAGAACGTCCCGAAGACGTGCGCATACGTATTGCCGAGGGTGTTGCAGAAGATTGGGCCAATGCCGATGAGGACACGCTCAAAGCTCGTTCCGACAAAGCGAAACGTCAATGGGAGAATATGCCCCAACACGAACGTGATGCCCTGTTGAAGTTGGCTCGTGACGCTGTTCGAGCAGCAGCCAAGGAGGGGTCAAAACTTGAAAGATTCCTCTTGGATGGGTTGACAAAAGCTGGTTACGATGTAAGATATCATGTGGTCGGACTAGTGCCAAACCACAACCTAGAAGTGGACCTTCTCGTCACGGGCTTGTCTACCGCCATAGAAGTAGATGGACCCTCTCATTTCCTGCCTATCTGGGGCGAAGAGAGTCTACAGCGAAATATCAAATCAGACCTACAGAAAACTGGTCTGCTGCTAGCGCAAGGTTTGGTCATCATTCGCATCAAACAAATATCTAGCAACATCTCCACGCTCCTTCAACGCAAGGCATTGGCATCAGTGTTGGAGTCCGTGCAGCAAATCGAGAAGAAGTTTCCCGCCCGCAACAAACGCCTAATTGAACTTGAGGTATAACATGGCCAAAACAGGTTATGAACAAACGACTATTGATGAAATTCGTCGTCTACTACGCGAACACGGAATCACAGACGAAGAACTACTCTCCAGCAAAAAAACCGATTTGGTACAATTGCTACTCAAGCTTGAAAAGGAGACACCCAAGCTGGACGACGAAGAGGTGGACGCGGTTTTTGATAGTGTCAAAGAAGACAAAGACGACACGGCAATGCAACCCTACACCGAAGAAGAAGTAGAAAAAGCAATGCCATCATACGCCTCTGACGGTTGGCAAGAATATGTCATGCAGCAGTTCAAAGATTCCGAACTGGACAATGATGCCCCCAAGTGCGATGGCTGTCGTCGCGTATGCGACCTGATACTCGGTAGCATTGTCAGCACGACCCTACCCACGTCACATCCTCCAACCCGAGACAATAACGGTACTGCAACTGTCAGTGTCAGATTGGAAGTATTGATTCACAACGAGAGTCATCCACTCAAGGGTCAAATGGTAGTGTGTGAAGAGATTGCTGACGTAAACAAAGACAACTGCGACCCCCCGTATCACAAGCACGCATCCGCCACAGCAGCTACACGTGCCGAAGGTAGAGCACTTCGCAAGTTGCTTCGATTGAGTGGTGTCATCACTGCCGAGGAAGCCAGCGTGCGAGCAGAAACAACTGACAACGATTGTGAGTGGCACGTGGACGAACCCATTAGCGATTCCCAAATCAGCGTGCTCAACATGCTATGTCAACGCCTAGACCTGAACGTCATGGAATTCATCAGTTCAGGCAAGCGCGTCTATGATGAAATCGAAGCGGTCAACAAGAGCACAGCACAGCGCATGATTCAGGAACTCAACAACTTCCAACAAAGCGTCAAAGAGAAACCACAAAATGTGGGTCCATATATCTCCACCTGGAGAACTTCCCGAACCTAGAAAGGTACATAACATGAAAGTACAACTAAAAGTCAACAGCAACGTATTCATCCAAGCAGAAGGCAAGGACCACGTTGAGCTATTTGAGCAAATCGAAGGCTTGCAAGAAGTCTTTGCTTGCTACGACAAGTGTGGCAAGTGTGGCCACGAAGGCATTAGATTTGTCAAGCGAACGCAAGGCAAGCACGTATATTACGAACTACACTGTCAAAAGTGTTACGCTCGCCTGTCATTTGGTCAGAACGATGACCCCAAGAAGGGTTCCTTATATCCACGTCGCAAGGAGACCGAGAAGAAGTCGGTCATGGGCGGCAAGCTGGAGGCTGGCGCATATCTGCCTGACAATGGATGGATTCGTTGGAACAAAGATAAGCAGGAAAGTGAGTAGACATGAAACCATCCGACATCAACCACGACTGCTCTCGTTTGTTTGGTAAGTGTGAAATGGAACTGGCTGCCAAGCGAGTTGTGGTTCTTTGTGTTTCCAATGGAGATACGTGGCTTACCCACGTCCGCATGGCAGAAATGGAAAACCAATTAGAAAGAACTGGCTTTTTTCTGCTTAAAGAGAATGGTTGGTTCCAAAACACCATTCCTCATCCTTCTTTTATTGAGAGAGTGAGTAGTAATGATACACGCAGACCTGTCACCGAAGCAGTTCAAGCGACTGTGTGAAAAGACAAGGGGAGCAAGTTCATGTAAAACACCCATTTGGGTGGTGTGCTTTTTTCTCTATCTGCTGGGAGTTGGAATCCTAGCTCTGTTTCTCAGCCTGTAACCAGTGAGGATATCATGTGGCGAGACAATGATTCTCCACAAGCTGAATGTTCCTTCGATATGATAGGAGGTATCACACGACTTTCGATACCAATTCTATTACTTATCATGCGGAGAAACAAATCATGTCCAGCAAACGTGGTAATCAAAGAAGACCAGCCGGGCCAGCGAAACCGGCCAAGAAGCTAACCAAAGAAGAAGCTGCTGCCAAAGAGGAAGCATTCCAGAAGAGACTCGCAGCCAGCCGAGAAAGAGATAGGGAAAAGGCCAAATACTGGGGGGAAGAATCGGCCTTTGCCGATGCTCAGAGTCGTGACCATACCCTGAACACCTTCTAAAAAGAAGAAGCCCCGGTACTCTCACGAGCGCCGGGGCTTTTTTTATTGAAGTCGAGAGCGTATCTGCTTGTACCACACCCACGGCCATGTCACACCTCCTGCTAAGCCGATGCAACTCGACAAGCCCAAGCCCGCAAACCAATCGAGCCAGGTAAAGCCGTGTTTGCGTGCCAAGATAACATAGATGAAGAACACATACCCTCCCATCACCACAGCAGTTAGTCCGCCAATGATGGCATACGCTACAAGAATGGTAATGAAAGTGGACATTTACAGGTACTCCAGGGCGACATACATGCCAAACTCGGTCTTGCTTCCAATGCTATCGGGACGAGCACTCAAACACACATACCAGTCATGTCGCTCGTCTGGACGGATAGACTGTTGAGCCACCGTTCCTGCATACAAGCCAGACTCACCAGGGGAATTTACCAAAGCCAAGGTCACACCAGAACCAACTGGCGTCGTCCAAGTTGTTAAACCAGAACCCTGCACAGCATCCGAAGCAGCTATGTGAAGACACTCATAGGCTTTTGTTGTAACACCACTAGCACCCAGAGTAATGTCACTACGGTCATAAATACGCAACTCAGCATTCTGTACCTGCACCGGAGTACCCACATTGGTGAATCGGATGTTGACAGTCGATTGGGCATTTGGAATGTATTGCAAAAGCAGATTATTGGCGGTGGGAATTTCACCACTAGTGGAGTGCGTCCACTTCACATTATTGGCTTGCGGACCCTGGTCAGTGCCATCACCATCTGTAACAAACGTGTTATCCTGATAGGAATCCACAGCTACAGACGTACCAAAGTTGCCAGCACCGTAAAATCCCAAACCAGAACCGAACATGTAGATATCAAAAATACCAGCAGTGTCCGTGTAAAACTTAATAGCAGCCATGGGGAATTTCTCCATCATTGAAAGGTATGTTCGTAGTCTTATACACCAAAGTTTGTCTCGGCCCACCTACTTAATGGACACTCCTCCGAGGCCCACCAGGCTTTCTTATCAATAAAACAACCACATGACTCATGTGTACAACGATTCTTCACACGAAAGCCACTGGGTGGTATGCAGTCATTACATTGGTCTAATCTACGTTGGTATGTTGGTAAGTCAACTTTCCTAAATCTATCACGAGCATGTTTGACGACAGCCTTGGATAGATTGCCAGCCATCTTAATGGCGGACGGCAAGCACTTATCACCGTCATCACGTCGCTGACGTGCCTGTTCTATTAAAACTTCACGCTCATCGGGACTGAATCCCTGTCTTGGTTTCATTTTAACCCCCCGTCCAGCCTTCTGGAATATGGTCTCCAATCTCATCTCCGATAAAGTCATACAAACCCGCACTCACATCTCGTAGGAAAGCATCTTCCTCAAAGTTCTCGCTGGTGGAGTCAGGACAGTAATCCTCAAGCGCACCGCTTACTGCTCCACTTATGAAACTACCAGTATCCCATGTTTCAGCAGAAATGTTTCCACTACCAGACATATCAACGCCACTACATTCAGCAACCTGATTACAACAGTCTTCTAGGGTGGGCAATGTCACATCTGCACATGAGGCAGCTACAGTACATGATGACAAAGTGAAATCAGTACATGTGGTCTGTGTCTTCAATAGGGTGGTGTCAGTAGCCATTCCAAACCAGCTTACTTCTTCTCCATCTTCCAGGTCATACTCAATTCGAGTTGGAAATGGACCACTTTCTTTTCCTTGTTCTGTCGCTTCCTCTTCTGTCAGTTCTCCAGAACATAGTCCACTGTAGTCAATATCAGAACAAGTAATTTCATCACACTCCAATTCACATTCGGGTGTGTCATTTGTATCACATGTGGGTGGTCCCATCTCGGCTTCATGCCACAGCGCTCTCGTGCAAATACACAGTGCGTACCAGTAGTATTCCCAGAAGTTCTTGTTGAGGACCGCTATGCGAACGATACATGGACTAGGGACAAAGCGTGCATCAATATCTAGGTCAAAATTGCTGTCGAGACAGAGATTGACTTCGTGACATGGAATAGTGAATTCATGTTGGTGGGTATTTTCCTCTGTTACACCACTCGTAGTACCAGAGAATGATGCAGTAAACGTATGACTGTGGTAGGCTGCGTCTACGTCAATAGTACCGGTATGGCTGTGGGCAGTGCTGTTGGCAATGACAACAACACCACTATGGTCGTGAAGTCCATCCTCACTGACAGTAAAACTACCAGTATGAGTATGACTGCCACCTTCGACAATAGTTACAACGTGTACGTGACTTCCTTCGGGAGTTGTAGGGAGTGTTCCACTATGAGTGTGGTGGGCGACAATATCTGTATCACCCGTCAAAGTGTGGGCATGACTGCCATGAGTCACCGTTACCATACCAGAGTGCGTATGACTACCAGTGGTGTTCACAACAAAGCTACCGGAATGGTCATGCTCACCACCGATGGCCATGGTATGCGCGTGACTACCAACAGTCACCGTAAAACTACCCGTGTGAGTATGTGAAGCAACAAGGTCCACATAAAGCGTACCAGAGTGGTCATGTACTCCACTACTATCAATCGCACCCGACATTGCATGTGAATGATTACCGGACAGACTAGTGGTATAACTACCAAAGTGATTATGGTCTCCATCCGTGCTGGTTGTGTAACTACCAGCGTGCGTATGCGACACAACTTCGTCCATGGTAATCGTACCAGGGTGTGCATGTGGCCCAACACTATCCACCTCACCCGTAACTGAATGTAGATGGTCGCCCGACAAACTAGTGGTATAGCTACCGAAGTGGTTATGGTCTCCATCCGTACTCGTTGTGTAACTACCAGTATGCACATGCGACCCAATGGCATCCATGACGAGTGTGCCATTATGTGCGTGTAAACCCACAACATCAGTAGAACCCGACAATGTATGTGAATGGTCAGCCGTGTCACCAGTCAGAAAACTACCAGTATGGTTGTGGTCACCATCGGTCCCGACAGTAAAACTACCGGTGTGAGCATGAGATACCACTTCCTCTAATGTTACAGTACCGGTGTGGAAATGGTCACCATTGTTATTGGTATTGACCGTAAAATTGTGACTATGGTCACCAGTAGAAGTAGTGGCTCCAGCAGTATGGTTGTGGTCACCATCCGGACTAATGGCTAAGCTCTCGGGGTGGGTGTGTGCGCCCACACTATCTATGCTACCAGTTATGTTGTGACTATGGTCACCATCTGCCTCTACGGCAACACTTAGTACGTGCGTGTGACTACCCAGACTGGAAACAGTAAACGAACCAGAGTGAGTATGACCTTGTTCCATGGCAACCGTGAAACTACCAGAGTGGACGTGTGAGCCACCCAAATTGGTCGTAGGCACTGTGTGGGTGTGTGAACCCAGGGCGGTAACCGTAAAGGAACCCGAGTGCGTATGTTCACCACTCAAGGGTACTATAAAACTACCACTGTGAGTATGGTCACCAGAATTGGTAACCGTAAATGAACCACTGTGGTCATGGTCACCATCACTCAACACCCCGCCAGTCATTGTATGGACATGACTACCTGTGGTATTGGCTATATCAAACGTATTTCCATGTCCATGTGCCGCTCTTGTGCTAATAACAGCAGACCCAAAAATATGGTTATGGAAACCATCAGTGCTTCCTGGAATGTTATCTATTTTATGACTATGGTCACCATCAACATCTGTAACGCCATTATGACTATGATTACCTGAATTTTGAATACCCGACACACCTGCGTGAGTATGGTCACCATTCGTATAAGTTGTGAAATTGTGACTATGGGAACCATCAGTATCCGTTGCGCCACTGGCCGTATGACTATGATTACCGGCATTATCTGTGTTACCTGTTAGGTTATGAGAGTGTGCCCCGTCACTCGAAACAGAACCAGTAATAGCATGACTGTGTGTCTCATTACTAGTTGCGAAATCATCTGGATGTGTGTGGGCTCCATCTGTATCTACTTCAACTACACCACTGTGGTCATGGTCACCATCCTCAGTCGTAGTATAACTACCAAAGTGTCTGTGGTCACCATCGGTTGACACGGTGAAACTACCCGTGTGTTCATGGTTGCCGTCGATACCAGTATCATCCACAGTATGCGTATGGGATACTACCGCATCAGTCTCAACCGTACCTGAGTGGTCATGTGAACCATCGCTAGAAACCACAAAGGAACCTGAGTGATTATGCGTACCAGCAATGGCCGCCGTTGACGTATCGGGGTGCGTATGTGTAGGTGTAGTGCTTATGGCAAAAGTATCAGTATGTGTATGTCCTCCACTAGCTGTAATACCACCCGTAATACCATGTCCATGGTCACCATCTGTGCTAGTAGTGCCACCATTGTGAGAATGGTTTCCATTGTTATCCGTATTTCCAGTTATGGCATGGCTATGGTCTCCCTCAACTGCAGTTGCAAAGCTTCCAGTAGGGGTATGCAGTCCAGCAAGCGATGTCGTAAAATCACCAGAGTGGTCATGTGTACCATCGTTAGTAACCGTAAAACTACCACTGTGATAATGGTCGCCACCATCCTCTGTTGTTTTTGCAGTAGTAAGACCGTGAATGTGACTACCAGATGCCAGAATCGTCACATTACCAGTTGGCGTATGTTCACCACCTATGTCAGTCGAACCCGAGCCAGAATGTGCGTGAGCACCAGAGTTGTCCACATATCCGCTACCACTGTGGGTGTGGTCTCCATCCTCAGTCGTGAATATGTCAATCAGATGAACATGGCTACCAGATGCTTGAATGGTAACTGAACCAGTTGGCGTGTGAGCACCACTTGCATCGGTCTCACCAGAACCAGAGTGATTGTGAGCACCGCTATTATCTACATAGCCACTTCCACTGTGGGTGTGGTCTCCAGTCTCATTAGTGAATAGGTCAATCAAGTGCGTATGTCCACCAGATGCTCCAATTGTAAATGAACCCGTTGGCGTGTGACCACCATCCGACGATGTCGTAAAGCTGCCAGAATGAACGTTTGAACCACCTGCTGTGATGTTGTGGATGTGTGAGCCACCCAAGTTAGTTATCATAGAACCAAGATGGCTATGGTCACCATCTGTGCTCACCGTAAAACTACCAGTATTAGTATAGCTGCCCGACACACTGGTCGTACCAGTCACAGTATGTGTGTGAGAACCACCATCGGTCACCGTAAAACTTCCACTGTGAATGTGACTACCAGCAGTAAGGGTTGCGCCAACATGAGTATGTGACCCATTTTCTGTTGTGGTCAATTCACCAGAGTGGGTGTGTGGACCATCATCATAGATGTCCAGAACACCAGCATGGAGGTGTACGCCACCATTTGCAATATCAACCGTACCCTCGTGAGTATGAGAAGCAGAGGCGGTAGTGCCACTTACCTCACCACTGATAGAAAGACCACTAAATGTGTGTGAGTGTGTATCGTTGTCGGTGGTGCCACTGTATTCTGTAGTACACGCAATACCATCCAGCTTAAAGCACCAGTCATAGCAAGTCTCAACGTCTCCCTGGGCATAGATTGTGACATCTTCTTCGTCACAAGTTACATCATAACCCCAACAGTAAAACTCCATCAACTCTAGGTGCGTAACGATACACTCGGGCTTGAATTCAGCCTGTATGATAATACCCTTGGCGAAAAGGGGCTGTTTACATTTCTTGAAACAATCACCTAAAGTCGGACCTTCGGCACCCTCTTCACTACATTCAAAACCACAAATCCAAGCAAAAACCTTTCTGTCGGCACACAAGGGCTGTGAAAGAGTGTTCTCCAGTTTAATCTCCATGCCCGCGAGGGCATCGCATGGGTCAAGTTGACCATCGCAAGCTCCTGCTGCACCAACAATGTCACCAATCAAATCACCGCACGGTGACCCATCCGAGTTAGTATCGCCATCATAGCCAGTAAGGTCCACTTCAACAATTGGAAGTGGGTCATGGTTAATCATTTGATAACGATTGTGGGTTGTGTCAAAGTACGCCATGATACGCCAGCCCTTGGGAACTGGATACATGGCATTGCTCCACACCTTTACCAAATAGCCTTGCTTCTCACAATCGCCTTCACACGCAAGCGGGTCACCATCGTAGTCATATTGCTGTTGGTCGTGATACAGAACAGCATTGGCACATCTCTGAGTACACAGATGTTCCTGCAACTCCAACTTCACAATCTTCATGGGACTAGGAGCTGTCCATACATTACGCTTGTAATCCCATCGTAGGTCTACAGGACCACACATCCACTTTTGTGGTTTGCGTAACCAGTCCTGTTCAAACTTCATCTTGGGATTGTTGGGATAGTCTGTGGACTCGTTTGGCACTGGTTTGTTGTCAATGTCAAATCCCCATCCCGCCAACACAAGAGGACCACGCAGAGCTACGGCACGATACCAGTGATTAGCACTGTAGTTGTCATATGGATGGCGAACACTCAGATGTGTGGGATACACACCATCGCGAGCGATATATTCAATGTCATGTCCCTTAGACGTATCGGGAGACTTGGTCAAACAGACACCACCGTTGCTCCATCCAGGAGATAGCGAACGACCCTTAGCAAGGAAGGGAGATAGGGTGGTAATGTTGATTGGCAGATGACGTTCTTTACAGAAGATAGGTGGAACTTGCTCGTGTTGGAAGAAGTCCACATTCTTCGTCATATATTGTTCTTCATCCTTGGGACAACCCGCAACCGAATTTAACTTCTTCTCACCATCACTCGTACTACAACTTGTCTCACCAAGCACCTTGTCCTGACCACCAACGTCATTCCAGTGAGGCATGAAGTAAGCATCGTCCTGACTGGCTTTTTGTGTATGCGGCAAAGTAGAGAACGGACGGAACATGCCGATGCTCTCCATGTACGCACGACGACGCCATCTATGACCCAAGTCGGCACGCAGAGTGCGAATGTCCTTACGTGCTTCACTGGTCGTGGCTGTTGTGCGAGCGTGTGGCTCATCATCTTGTGAAGATGCCTCATATGAAGAGGGTCTTTGTACCGTTACATCGTAGCTGGGTCTGGTGTGATGATGCTGACTCTCCTGCATATCGGTAGTGTCCAACTCAGGACCAGTTGCATCTTCACCAGCTTGACCACCCAAGAAATCGTGAGACGAAGTGCCCGACAAACCAACGGAAGTCTTCCACTGAAGTAATTGTTGTGCCAAACGATTTTCAAATTGGTTACGCAAACGGTCAAGCGCGTGCTTTTTGAACATACGCTCAGCCTTCTGCGCCACACCAGCAGCATGACGAATCTGGTCGAGTCGTTGTTTGGTAATCTTACCTGTGTCTGGTGTGTGTGTTCGCATACGATACGTCGTTGTCGTAGCACCGTTACCACGACCAACCTGCACATCAATCTGCGATACTGATGGACCACCAACAGCAATCAAAGACCCCAACGACCCAACTGGAGCACCTGGGAATGTAATGTCTCCCATCTCCAAAACGTATTGTTCACCCAACTGTGCGCTTGCTGTGCTGTGCGCAACTAGGTCCATTAACGCCCAACTACCAAAGTGCCATGGGGCAAAACCAGCCTCACGATTGTAGACAGTCTTACCCTTATCGCTACCACCAAAGAGTGAACCACCCCCAAAGAAATCGAATCCAGGCACGTCAGTCTTCTTGGCAAACCAAGGTCCATACACTAAGCGTCTACTTTGCAGAGGCACTGCTGCCGCCACGGGCAACAAGAATGGCTCTGGCATACCCAGTGCCAACTTATCGTTGGAAATACTTTTGGCGAGTTCCATAAACGCCGCCTTGCTTTTACCATGTATGTGACCAGTAAGAGCAAATCCCAACAACCATTCAGGAAGCACGTTATATTCATTGTATTGTGCAACAGGACCACTCAAGGTGACCAACGCACGAGCATCGGTGGGAGTTACCCACACAATCTCATCACACGTGCCAGCCACAAAGACGTTGTAAGCGTCAACGGCAAAGTAATCTGCTTTGCTTAGGTTATCAAGAATCATCGGCCTGCCGCTAATGAACTTCATAAAGCATTTGATTTTGCCATCATCAGTACGAAACTGTTCCAAAACCCAACCCGGATTTGGTAGACCAAGAACGGGCCACTCTGTCCAACCACTATCGGTTGGTTCCCAGTTGGTCTCCACCGTCCAGGGTGTATCAGTATTGAAGCGCTTACACAAGAAGGGCAGCTTCACCATGAACTTACGACCAAAGTATTCCTGAGCAAACTTGCGCACAAAGTCGTAGAGCTTGCCATTCTTTACCATTTGAAGGTCGTCGGGAGCAGACATGTTCTTAGTACCATCACGGTCCAACAAGATGGTATCTACAGCTTTGATAAATGCCTTGTCAGAACTAGCACCACCGGGGTCTTCAGCATCTTGGGCAGCCAAAAACGCACCAGCAAACATTAAGGCATGAGCGCCTGCGTCCTTACGAAAGATATCCTGGTCCGCTTGACCAAGAATCTGCTTATACTTCGCAGGCTCAAACTCCCACAACCATGACTCCCACGTGCCCTGATTGACCATTGCGGCACGCAACTCAAACATCGTAATATCCCACGAACCAACGCCAATGCCAAGGTGGTCCGTCTGTGCTACAAAGTGATGTCCAAAAGCAAGGTCATCGCGGTCTTGGGGAAATTGTCCATTAGAGCATTCTTCACCTATGATAATTTCACCATTGGGATTCTTTCCCCAATATGGCCAAATGGTAGCATCACCTTGACATAGGAAACTGGTGCCACCAGAGTCACCAGCAAAATCATCATACTCAATCTGCCAGACTTCCTGACGGAATTCACCTGTGATGAAAGCGTTAGTCACGTCCATCTTGAGTTCAAGACCACGACCATAACGATTCACACATGTGGAAGCAGCAATCGTCTGACCAATGGTTCCTAAATCCAGACGAGCATCAATATGTGAACTACAGGCAGCATCAACCAACTCAGCAGATTCATCTAGCATACCACCTGTGGTACGAACCTTGATTATATTTACCGTACTAGTATTACAACCAGCACCAGGGGTAATGAGTTCATAGAAGTAATCAACACCACCCATACCACACACATGCGCTATCAAATCTTCCAACGTCATGTTCTCACCACCGATACGTATTTCGGAAGTGAGCAAGGGAAGCTCTGATAGGTCCATGAAATATGAGTGACCACGGAATGTGATGAGAGAGCCGTAAGCGCCGCCAGAGCCATTCAGAATAGCAGTCAAAGCAGAGAGAAGTAGCTGCCAGGGAATACCTACCTCATTGTTCAGCGCGCCTCCAAAGCCAGGAGCGGGAGGATAAGTCAGATTGGAAGAAAAGTGTGGAAAGGTAGCAGCACCAGCAAATCCCGATTCTACACATGCTGCGCCAAGATTACCTTCCAGCCAACCATAGGCGTTGACCAAATTTGGCACGCCCATGGTGGAACCATTATAGCTACTGAGAACGACATGTGTACCTTCTACTATGTCACGAGGACTAACTACATTGACTGTGTAGCTTTTAGCGCCAGCAGCAGAATCGTTTTGTTTCCAGTTTTGGAGGATGCCACCATGAGTCAGACCACCATATGCAAAGTATACAGGCATACCCATACCAGGAGGTACGAAAGCGTCCCCATTACATAGGTCTTCTACAAGTTCGACTTGTAGTCCACCACCCGTACCATTCCAGTCGGCCTGTGTTGAAAATCTAACAACACTAGCGCCCAAGAATCTGGTCTGTACAAATGGTGTACCACTACTTCCACAACAAGCTGGCATTCATCTACTCCTTAACAACATTCACAGATAGTCGTCACATTTCTTGTATATCTACCTGTGCGTGGATTCCAAGATTCGGTATCTCGTTCGGTGTGGGTGTTATAGGCCCCAGTGCAACATCCGGCACTACTTATTATACCCTGAATAGTGGCCTCAAGTCCAGCCGGTTTGGCATATGAGCAGCCACAAACTTTTGCAAACAACAAATCAATAGCAATCGTACACTTCTCGACTGTTTTGGTGCCCTTGCTTTGGATGACTGGACCACATGTCCTGCCTAAAACTGGGACGATGGCTACAACATCGGCTGGGAACTCTTTGGTTATGTTTATCGATTCGCTGAAGGCACCCTCCACACATAGATTACAACATCTGTAGATGTATGTGTAGGATATCTCTCCCGTGTGGAGATTGCGATTAACGGTTGATGAACGCAACACGGCAGTTTGAGAGCAGTATGCACCAGCAGTTGTTACTAGTGTGGGACGAATCGCATCCCAGGCAGCCTCTCCCGTAGCAACCATCTGGGCTTGTCCTGATGTACAATATGGCGTAATAGTTCCGCCTACTGTTACCTCAGAGCAACAATCTTGTTCATCTATTTTAGTTGCAACAGTTTGTGCGTGCTGTTGTATGCCACTACCATCAAGTCGGTCTGTAAACTCACAAGTAAAGTCGATGGTGCCATCGCGTTCATTTTCAGCATAACTACTACTCGTCTCAATCAACGTGCCACTACCACTGTATACAGCAGCAGCTTGTGTTGCACAGTTGATGTTGCCATAAGCTATGACTGCATTGGCCAACTTAGTTGTAGCACAACCACACACATGTCCCTGAATTTGACCACTGATGGTAACTTTCGTTTCACATAGCTCCAATATGCCAGTCGCAGAAGTACGAGTAATAGATACTTCAGCATCGTTCTCAGCATCAGAGAACTCGTAAACAAATTGAACAGTACGTGTAGCATCACCAAATACCGCTGTGTCATCACCACGACTTTCTTCTGTGATGGTCACCGTCTTGTTAACAGGACAGGAACCAAGCGTGCCACATCCACCACGAGCTACGTATTGTTGGTTAGCCTCAGTATATGGACCACTACCTGACTCCCAGGTGTTGTAAGCAGTCAACGCCGCACTGCCGTTTGTGGGAGCAGTCTCGGTGGTTGCTGTGCGGTCCAACAAAGACTTGAATTCACCCTCTATGCTAACAGTAGAATAGTCATCACGAGGATTCTCAAACGCCACGGTCCAGGTGCGAAATACGGGGTCTTTGGCCAACGTCCACGTCTCGGTGACGGAGTATGTGCCGCCGAACTCATCCAATGACCTTTGTACAGTGTAGTTGTAGGCTGTGTAGTCAGTCAGTCCAAACCCATCGGAACCAAAAATGAAGTCATTCTTAATGGTAGACGGAACACTACCAGTGTAGTCAGTGCCAGCAAGTCGTGTGTCCATCCACGTCTTGGCGTTCTTCCAACCATCAACAATCTCTGAGCTAGTGTTGTCAATTGTCTCTTCTGATTGACAGGAGAGGGCATGACTCAGGGTGTAGATACCACCATTTTCTTCATCAAACTGCACACCCCACGTTTCAGTGTGGTCGATGTGTATGTCATCAGGAGGAGTGGCAGACTCAACCGGCTGTTGCAATTCAAGTGTGATGTTGTACGGAACTATGTCCGTCCATTTTCCTTCAGGAAATTCCAGATTAGATGGACGGGCACGCCACTTCTCTACCAAGCCCTCACAGCCTACGATTTCAAACCACTTGTAGTCACCTGCAATTGAAAACAAACCACCCAAAAGTGTTTTCATTTCCACCAAGTTAGCAAACTTGTTGCAAGTGGTATTCGCATCATCATCCGGGTAGTTACTACCGGTATAGAATGCAGGTCCACCACCAGAGAAGTCCCAACCCTTACAACCCACTAGTTCCCCGCTCAATACGACTTGAGACTCCGTACCGACACCAGAGTGGTCGGCAGAACGCCTGTGTGTGGTAGAAAAACTCAACCTGGGCGCTGGAATTAGTCGATTGCCGTCATAAATAATTGCAGTTGGTGCAGCCATGGATTATCCCCATCCAAAAACATAAAGTGGAAGTGATGCGATGTCGGTGTCAAAAACGTTGGGAATCACTAAGTCTCGCAACTCAAATGGAAATCCCAACACACCACGTGTGTACAAGGTATTGAAAGTATTGGTGCCTCCCACCACAACATTTGGTATTACTAATGTTCTACCCGAGGGTGTTGAAATGGTTCCTCTACTTACTATGTATAGTGGAGCAAATGTATTAGCTCCAGTATCAAATGCTTTTAGGAACAATGACATTGCAACAGCTTCGTTGGGTCGATTGATAAACAACGTGGCAGTATTGCTATATGGTAAAGCATTGGTAAGACCACTCGGTGCTTTGATAAACAAAGTCCTCACAACGCTAGAACCCTCATTCATTATGAACAAAGGCGCGTTGGATTCGCTGGTCAAATTGACACTGTTGATGAACAACGTTCCGCTGCCAGACAAGACGAGTTCGGTTTGGTCGTTTTCCACATACAGCGTAGCATTATCATTGTATGCTGAGTTATCCACTGCAACCATCAAGGTAGCATAGCTGTTCACGAGATTTTTGGAACCCAGCATGTACAAGAAACCCACAGCATTAGTTACACCAACCCCTCGAATAAATAGGTCTCTTTCCTCGTCTTCCACCACCATACCAGTAATCTGCAGTGATTCAAAACTATTCAGAGCTTGATGACCGTGTATCTCCAGAGTACGTCCTGTGGTAATAGTCAAACCATAACCACCATACACATACAACGAAATGACATCTGTGTCAGCAGTAATAGCATTGATAAATAGTGTTGCAAATGAATTCAAACTAGCACGACATAGCGCACTGATAATCGCTGTGCCAGGAATGTAGGTGGTTACGGCACTGTGGTCAAAGTTGCCACAAATGTTCCACGTTGTTCCATCACCCATGTCGAATTGGTTATTTGCTAGTGTAACATCTCCATCAAAGTTAAGCGTTGCTCCTGTTGTCGTATCCACATCACCAGAATTGACCGTCAAGTTTCCACCCAGTTGTTGAGAGTCTAGCAACACCAAGTTGGCCGTTTCTAGTATAACGTTGCCCGCTGTCTTGTCAAAGGACAAGGGTGGGGAAGACGCGATGCTTCGCAAGTCGATAGTTTGATTGCTCGTGCCACCAAGTCGAATAGTTGTGCTGCCAACTGTCCACGTAAATGTGTCTCCAGCAAGTTCATCAATCACATCACCCTGGAATTCCCATGCTATAGAACTACCAGTACAGTCAATGGTAATGTCACCATCTCCAGCATCAGCGTCGTCCATATCGAATGTCGTATCTCCAAGAACTGTCATGCCCGTTAGACCAGTGGCGTCGATAGAGAGGGTGCCCGTAGAGGTGGTTTCAAACTCCAGACTACCCATAACAAAAGTGCCAGCCATGGTTTGGGCACGATTGACCGCACCAGTTTCCTGAAATCGTACCAGACCAGAGTAATTGCCACCAACCAACGAGCCGTTGGCACGCACCCTACATTCTGCACTAATTTCACCATCCTGTTGCGTTAGACTTCCCCACATATTAACATATCCAGTACCCGCCCCACTGACCACGGCTCCTGATTGCACCTGCATGTCGCCAGAAGTGCTGGTGATTATGTATTGTCCATCTGCAATGTCAACCGTCGCCCCACTCTTTACCAATAAGAGTCCATTGTCAATACCAGTCGCCGCAGTTATCTGGTAACTCGAATCAGTATCGAACGTCAGGTTATAGGGTCGATTGACGATGCCAGCCCCCGCTACAGTCTTACTTATTCCCGCCAATGCAAACGTAGCTGTCTGTTGTGTTAGCGTTCCAATCAACGAATAATCAAAATCACCATCAAGCGTCCACACAGTACCGGTTCCACATGAAATGTTATTGCCAGCATCAGACCAATCAACGTCTCCCGTAATGTTTTTCGCATTAGCAGAAGAGGTGATTGTGGAGGTGTTGATTTCAAGGCCACCAGCCATATCTATGGCGTTGAGTTGTACCACGCAGTTGTTCAGCGTTACGTTGCCGCTAGTTGGTTTGTTAATCACCGTGTTGGGCATCGTCTTACCATCAAAGTCGATGTCTTGGTTGCCAGTTCCACTTAACAACATTGTGGTATCACCCACTGTCCAGGTGAACGTATCACCGGCCAGTTGATTTATGATGTCTCCGCGAATTTCCCATACGGCTGTGCTAGAAGTACATTCAACATAAATGTCTCCATCTCCTGCATCGGCATCATCCATATCCAACGTCAGGTCTCCTAGAATACTCATACTGGTGACGTTCATGCAGTCTAGGGAAAGGTCACCGGTGTCCAGGGTTTCCAACTCCAAAGAACCAACTACGAAATTGCCAGTCAAAACAATGACAGCGCTGGTTGTGCTTGTCACACGAAATCGTAATCCACCAGAGTAAGTGCCACCAATCATATCAGCATTTGACTGAACATCACATGGTGCGCTGATATCGCCATCGTGCTGTATCATATCCACATCCCAGAATAACACATAGCCATCTCCAGACGCACTAATCTCAGCACCAGATTCCAGATATATATCGGTGAAACTATCACACAACAAATATGTACTAACGGGACATAGTAACGTAGCACCAGTCCTTAATTTGAAATCGCCTCCTTCTACTTCGGAAGTGGCCCCTAATTGATAGCTAGCATTGGTATCAAATATCACACTGTAAAGGTGTTTGTTTGCACCTGTTGCGCCAGTCCAAGTAGCACCAGAAGTATTGGTCAGGATAAATTGCGCGGTATTGGCAGTCCACGAGGCTGTGACAGAATGGTCAAAGTCGCCGCCCAGCGTCCAAATGCCACTACCGCATGTAATATCATTACTAGCATGGGAAAGATTTACATCACCATCTATGTTCTTAGCATCAGCACTAGCCGTTAAGGTAGAACTGGTGGTCGTCAGGTCTCCGACCATATCAATAGCCTGTAACGCCAAATCGCAATTGTCGAGCGTAACGTTACCGCTGGTTTGCTTATCGATAATAAGGTCTTCACTAGCTTGCGTACCAAAGTCAATGTTCTGGTTGCCTGTGCCTGACAACGTCATATCGCTGGTGCCTTTGGTGTAGGTTATCACACCTGCCGTCTCGGTCCAGATTACATCGCCCTGGATGGTGATATCAGGGTTATTGGTGTTGTTGGCTATGGTAATCTCAGCAGGTGCAGCCGAAGTCTCGAATTGCACGTTACCCGTAAAGATATACGGACCAGCCGAGAGCGTAAACACCCGGCCAGCTATTGACGTGGTAATAGTATTTAACGTGGCTCCATATGTGCCGCTTCCTAGTGGGTCCAGACAGGTGCTCTGCGGATGGGCTACAATAAATTCAGCGAGTCCATTCATGTTGCCTGTACCGTTTAATGTAACAGTATCCCCGACACTCGCGCTGTTCATATACAACTTGCCAGCACCAGTAGACACGCCGCTTGCCCCATACGTTAGACTACCGGCAAAACGAAGTTGCTTACCTGATGCAATAGAAACATTGCCATTGATAGTCAGAGTCCCATTCACGTCGGTAGTTTCAGCTACCGTAATGCTTGCTCCTATGCTTATCGTAAAATCATTTAAGTCGTTGGATGTGCTGCTGCTTACGCTCCCCGTTCCTCCCATCACTAACGCAGATGTGTCCCTCGTATATGTCCCCACATCCTTGTTATCAAAATCACCATTGCTCAACGAAATCGTACCACTACCACACAGAAAAGTTCCAACATGGTCCATGATGATATCACCACCAACGCCCATACCCAGGTCAAAGTTTGCCAAGTCTATCGTGCCAGTGTAGCCAGCCAACGTGGTCAAATTACCCAAGTTCCAAGAAGCAGTACACGTCAAGTTACCAGTACCACCGCCATCCAATTGCGCATGGTCACCAAATCCAGGCACAGTAACACCGGCAGCGCCACCTGAACCAGCCGTAGACCAATTCGATGCCACTGTTGGGTCTGTAGTAGTACCTAACCACCAATGCGAAACTGCCATCTAATATCTCCCTTTTCCCTTATGCAAGTCCAGGGCCTAATTCACGCACCCTGCTCACCACGTTATCAATTTCCGGACCAACAACTGCCATGACCATCTCATCAAAGGCACTACCAGACTGCGTTGTGGACTCTCCACCCTCTACGGTCACAGTAATGGGCTCATGTGTATGGGTCACGTTAATCTGAATCTCCTGCGCCAACGCATCACGAATCTCTGTCGCAGCACCACGCATAGACTCAGCACCAGCAGCCAAAGTGGTTGCCATTTGCGCCATCTGTCCAACACCATCACTGAAGCCAGTAACCGCCGTTGACAAACCAGCCACACTATTAGCAAGGAGTTGTGCGGATGACACCAAACCAGCAGTTGTCTCACCCAAGGCCGTGGAAACCTCAGCCATGGTCTGTGATAGTGCTGAGATAGATTCACCACCCGCTGATGATACAGTGCCACCATTCTGGTAGCCCTTCACTGCTCCACCCTTGGCTAGTCCTTGTACGGCTCCTTTGCTTAATACAAATTCACCACCCTGAAGGATAGCGGGCGTATCTCCACTTCCGGGAACCATACCACCATCGTGGAATCTTTGAGGTGGTCTGCGTGGTCGGAATCGGTCGTCATACGCATCAGTACCACCTGTTCTGCCCTTGACAACAAAATCTTTCAGGATACTTTGTCGAGACCTAGCAGCAAAATCTGGTCCAAAGTCCTCACGCAATTGCGTCTCTGTGATGCCCGTGCCAGCCAGACGTTTTTGGGCCTCACTGAATTGACGCATTCTTCGCACGTCACTCTCAGTCTTTTCAAAGCCTCTCTGTATTTGCAATTCCCTTTCAGTTTTGCCACGTTCCAACCACTGGCGAGCAGTGCGTCCCATGTCTGCCAACTCAGATTGCTTTTGTGTGAGTTGTTTTCCCTCAACTCCACGATGCTTCAAGAACGTAATGTCTTGCTTGAGGCGTGAAATCTTGGCAATGAACTCCTTGAAACTCAGACCACCTGGATTATCACTGCGTGAAAATGGCTCACGATTGGGGGTCGGTAGTCTACCAGGGGTTTCACCCTTAACAAATGCAGGACCACTGATGTTTCTTACAATAGTACCCTCTGAGATAAAGGCGGCTTGCGCACGTCTTTTGCGTTCCTCTTCGTGGAAACGTCGTATCTTTTCGGCGCGATTCTCATTAGTCAATCTTGAGGCAGACTTTGCCTGTAGACGAGTAATCACACCCTCGGCAACTTCTATGGACCTGGGAGTGCCACCCTCGTTTTGCAATTTTTGCAGACGGGCTTTGGCAGCATCTAGTCTTTGTTCAATAGTCTGCACGCCACCTGGGGCAACCCGTACTGGACGAGGAGCGACACCTCCAGCTTGTGGTGCTGGACCACCAAACATACCAGGACCAGCAGCACCACCGAAACCACCGAACGGAATAGCACCCATGCCACCAGCACCCACGCCACCAGCTTGAGGTATTGGCAAGCCACCACGACGCTCACGAATTCTAAGGGCTCTGGCGGCATCTCGTTGACGACGACGAACAGCGTTACTGGGACGTGCATTGGCAGCACGTAGATTGGCTCTATCTTCTGTAAAGGCTTTGAGTCTGTTTAGCTTACCTTGCCGATAAGCTTGACGACGTTCAAACATTTCTTTTTCATAAGGACTCAACTGGTCAATAAGGCCACCACCGGCAGCATACTGAACACCACCATTGATGTTGCGTAACAATTCCATGTTCTTCTGCGCAGCAGCTTTGTTGACCACAAATTCACCAGGAGTCAACATGGCTGGAACGGTATCGGTGCCCTGTCGCTTAAACGCAGGACCACCCAATGCCAAAGGTTGAGGCTGTCCGGGTGGAACGGCAACAGGTTCTTTCAATACTCCAGGTATGGTTGCCAACACGTCCTTCAAAGTCTCTAGTTCTTTGTTGAGATTTGCTATTTGAGTAGGCAGTTCATTGATAGCCCCGTCACTCATGTCACCAAAGGACTCAGAAATTTTGGCCAGACGTTCCTGAGACTTCAATATGTTCGTAAAGACATCTGCATCCTCAATGCCAAGTGCCTTACCAAGTTCGGCTCGACCCTCTTTGCCTTGTTTGCCAAGACGACTTGACAAGTCTGTCGTGAATTGCCTCATAAAGGCATCAAGACCACCAGACAATACAGTGGGTCTAGTGATATTGGTTTTACTTTGCATGGCGCCAGCACCCATTGGAGTAGAAATGGTTCGCACTTCACCCGTCAATTCACGACCAAATAATTCAAACAGGCCCGCCCTGCCTGTCTTAGCGGCACGTGCAAATCTATCGCGTGTAGCCTCGCGTGTCTCTTCATCTACAGTAGCACCCGAAGCAGACATGGCATCAAAAATCTCGTCAACTAATATGCCCGCTCTCTGTGGGTCACGACCCTTGGAAGCCAATAGCGCTTTCTCAACCTGTGCTCGCAATTTTTCAGGAGTTTCAAAACCCTTCAAGGTTGACAACTCACCACCAAATTCTCCAATAGCCGTCGTGCGTGGACCAATACCTCTTCCTCCAACAGTTCCTAATTGTCCCATCACTTGACCCATGGCCTGAAGACTATCAAAACCCCTGAGAGCCTTCTTGTTCTCCTTGGTGGCCAAAGCCTTAGATATACCCACAGCACCAGACAGAGTAAGCGTCTTATCAGCACCGGCTCCAATGAGCGTGGACTGTGCTTCTCTTGCTAACTTCAGTCGAGTTTGTTGGGTATCCCGAGTAGTAGTTAGTGCGCCTATTTCTCGCTCACGACCACGACGCTCGCTTCTCGTCAATTCACCTATCAGTCTAGCAGCAAAGGTAGTAAACTCGCGCGTAATGGTATCACCAAGACTATCAAAGTTGGACTGTTGAGCATCGAGAAACGCTTGTTCAGCGCTGGCACGACGGTCAAACAACTTCTGCATCATATCGACTTGCGCCTTTTCGGCAGCATTCAATTGGTCTGGACGTGCTTCGGCAGCCTGTCGGCTCAAGTTGGGACCAAACAATCCCTGTGCGCGACCAGGCACAGAAATTCGACTCATACGACCAGCAGTTATGTTGGAGCTACCCTGTTGTCCAGTACGGGGTTGGCCTGTCACTGGGTCCAAACCAAACATCAAGGCGGGCGTATTAGCAAATCGATTTTGCATACCCATGATACCACCACGACGAGCACCAGGAATTCTATCTATGTCAACGCCACCAGCATGGACTCTCACAGTATCCGCGATACTCTGAAGAATCTTCTTGCGGTCTTCGCGCGTTCCAAATGTGAATTGCTCCTGCAAACTAAAGCGAGCCTTCTTCTGCTCCTCCAATAGATTGAGTGTCTTCTGAATCTGTGCAGCTTCATCTGTCACGTCTTTCAGCGCTGACAAAGCCGTATGCAATTTCTGCGACTCAACGCTCAACTGACGCAATCTGTTGGTAGCTGCTACAAATCCCTTATCCAGGACTGTCATACCTTGTCGAGCATCATTGAGCGCCTTGATTTCCTCATTCACAGCCTTGGTATGCGCACCAAGAGCAACCACATCGAATGGGTCTTGACCGGCAGCACGAGTTCCAGCCAGGGCTTGTTTGACAAACTTGCCCTTCTGAGCAGTGAAGGCACCAGCGCCCACCGGACCACCAGTGGGATTGCGCAAAGTGTGGAGTGCCTGTGCATCATTAAACGCTTGCTGACCCAACATCAGACGACGCTTGTATAATGAAATCTCCATGTCTACAGCAACACGAATGGCATTATCAAACTTCTTGACATTCTCCACTATACCAGCAGAAATCTTATCAAGTACCTCGAAGCGCTTGTTCAGGTCTCCACCACCAACCTTACCAAACAGTGCTTGTGGGTCTTCCCCACCAAGACTCTTGAAGGCACCAACGCCTTCGTTGCCAGTGGTCATGGCACGGATACCGCTTTGTATCTTATCCACAACCTTGTCAATATCTACCAACCCACGGCCAGCAAATCTCTTTTCAGCCTCGCTACGAAATCTAGCGCCTGCGGTTTCCTCCGACAAGGCGGGGTCACCAGCTACTTGAGACAATATGTCAGGAATTTCATCCATCATAATGGCCAAGCTACGCAAACGTGCCTGTGTAGTCTTACCAGTTTTGGATTGAGCAAACTCGCCTCCAACAACCTGATTGATACCCCCCAGGAATTGGTTTCTATCTGTAATACCACCCTTACCAATGCGAGAGAAGTCGCCAAAACCAGCACGACCCTGAAATGCACCAATGGCCGTGCGACCCTGTGACAAGTCACTCAGGACACCAATCTGACTAGTTGCAGCATTCAAACGATGTGTCATGTCTGACACAGCAGCATTAAATTCACCCAACACCCTCAGAGAATTGCTCAATTCAGAAATACTCGCTTGGAATGCAGCGTTCTGGTCTATTCCTTCTTGTCTGGTCTTGATGTCCGCTTCAATGGATTCACGCACATCACGGGTGGATTCTCCCAGTACCAATGCAAATGTCTTGACAAGCTGCGCACCCGTAGTGCCCTCCTTAGTGAAGGCTTCTATTCCAGCACCAGCATCAATCATCTGAGCCTTTAGTCGCTCAAGTTGTGGCAGTCTACCCTTCAAACCAGTAGTGCGCGATATCACCTCGCGTTCATCTTGGTCAAAACGTGCTCCACTAATGGCCTCCAGAATTTCACCAATTTGTTTGCCACTCTGGCCCAATTGCTTGGAACCACGCACGCCTATATCGCCAGACAACAATCTTTCCAGATTGGTATCAAGACCTTCGGTAGCTTCAGTGAAACGAGACTCACGATTGATTTTGCGAAGCTCTTTCTTACGAGCTTCCATCTCGCCAGATGACCCAATGGTTGCACCAATGATACCACCAGCAAGTCCACCAATCAAAGCGCCAATAGCAGTACCAAGAACAGGCACGATACTACCAATTGCAGCACCAACAGCAGCACCGCCGGCTACACCATAACCAGCGCCCTTGAGTGTACTAGCGGTACGAGCCTTTTTGACGGCCCTGTTCATTTCATCTTGAGTACGGGCAGTTTCAGCCATCTTATCGGCTTGTTCATCAAACTTGCTACCCATAATTAGGAACGCTGCTGTTACCGCTGCCACTGCCGTTGCTGCGGCGAGTATGCCAAAACTGAAACCAGTTAGTGCTTTGGTTGCGACATTGAGTTTACTACGACCAAAGAGAGTCGTGGCACGCCTGCCTCCCAACCCCTGCAAACCACGACGCCCGCCACCAAGACGTGGGTCAAAGAAACGTGGACGCGAACCAGCACCATATTGCCTAGCGGCTCCCTGCCCGGTAAGTGCTGTACTACTAAATGGATTAAAAGCCTGGCCCAACGACTTGAGACCAGCACTTTTACGTCCTCCACCGCCCCTAAGCGCTTGAGCATATTTGCCAGTAATACCCTGTAAGCCACCAATGGCCAAACGAGCACCCTCTATGGCAAAAGCGAATTTAGTCATCGTAAGGATGAGACCTTGCATCTTCTCATCACCCTGAGCAAAAGCTTGTGCAATACCACTAGCTACGGCAACTTTTATCAGATTGCCACTTGAGCCCCTACCCATGGTTTGTGCGCCACGCCTTCTGATTCCGATATCATCTACTTTACCACCAGCGGCATAACCCCGAACCTTGTTCATGGCATTGAGATTGCCATAGCCTATGCTCCTAGAAGCACTTCGGGTCATCACAAACTCACCCGGAGTAAGCATGGCAGGCACAGTGTCGGTTCCTGAAACCGGACCACCACGAGCAAACTTCTGGGCACCCTTAGCGCTACTTATTACGCCTCCTCCAAAACCCTTGCCAAATTGTCCAAGGATACTTAGTCCTCGAACACTAGCAACAGCAAGCAAAAGGGGAATCAGTGGCTTGATTTCACGCACCACAGAAGCCAAACTATTGGCAAATGCCAATGCACCAGCAGCCAGGTCTTGGAAAAGTCTATTGCCAGTAATGTCACGATAGAGTTCTTGCCAGGTCTGTCCAACCTTGCTAATCTGAACCGCCAGTGCGCTTTGGGCAATAATGGCATCTTTTGATACAGATTCAGTACCAGCCAGAGCTACCTGCAACGCTTGCTGAGATACAGCAGCCTGTTGAATCAAGGGGATAACCTTGGAAACTTGACGGAAACCACCCAACTCTTCGGTGATACGTGAGAATCGTACATCTCGTGGGTCCAGGTTCTTCAAGGCAGAACTCAAGCGCTTGATAGCCTCATATGGACCAACGAACTTGCCAGACTTCTGTAGTTCGATATTGAAGTCACGCAAGAACTGAATTGTACGAGGACGTTGTAGACGAGTGAAGATAGTACGGAAACCAGTAGCGATGGAGTCGGCACTTTCACGTGTGGTAGAACGCACACTTGTGAACAAAGCAATCAACTCTTCAATGCTACCACCAGCAGCCTTGAACGCACCACCAGTACGACGAATAGCGGAAATGATGTCTGAACTTTCAACAGCAAAACTACCAGCAACGGCGTTGATAGCACCCAGCTTACTTTCCACCTGAGAGGCTGCGATGTTAAACTGACGCATGGCAGCGATAACACCTTCAGTAGTTTGTTTCATACTATCGAATGTGGGAGACAAGTCTGTTTTAGCAATAGCTGTCAAGGCTGTCTTCGTCTGACGTGCAGACAAACCAGCCTGGGCCAATGTACGACTTACCTCAGCCAATTCTCCAGAAGCAGCACCGAACGTAGTGCTCAACCTACCAATTTCAGCATTCAGACCTCGTATGCCTGCGGCGGTTTTACCCGTAACCTGTTGAACACGAATCATTTCCCGCTCAAAATCAATAGCAGCCCTCACTCCACTCTTGATGTTCGAGATAAGACCTATCAACAGACTAGCAGGAATACTAAACGCCGCGAATCGACGTACAGCCAAAGCAGAAATGCGACCAAACTCTGCCATCTCTGTGGTGGCAATCCTTGTGTGGGTAGCAACGGCTTTCATATTGCGTGCTTGAGCCACAGTAGCCTGGTTAACCCGACCAACTTTTGTGCCTGTTGCTTGCATACCGGAAGCCACAGCGCTCAAAGCTGCCGCAGCAGCCTTGGCACTCGTAGTAATTTGATTCAGCAAGGTGCTGGTTTGACCCAACGTCGTATTGAAACTCTTGAGCTTAGAGTTTGAACCCGTCGGAATGTTCAAGGCTATGTTAGCCTGGATACTATTCAGTCGAGATTGAATACGATTGACAACCTGCTGGATATTCTGTGGTCCCTGGAGTTGCAGTCGTGCAATCAGGTTAAATGCTTGAGCAGCCATGTATCGTCTCCACACCATGAAAAAAGGCTATATCGTCAGCGTCGAGATTAAAGTATCTCGCTTCACCGACAATATAGCCCTATCCGCGTATCAATTAACCAGCGGGCTGTGGCTGTGGTACAGCGGCCACCGCAGGCTGTGCTTGTGGTTGCGCGGGAGCAACGGGAGCAGCAGCAACGGGTTGTGGCTGTGGTACAGCGGCAGCTTCTAGCTGTTGTACTGGAGGAGCCTGTATCTCTGCATCTGGGTCGGACAACGGATTTCCGTCATCATCCAAAAACGGCGAAGCCTCGACCACGTAATTGCCTTCTGCGTCAACAGGATTACCTTTGATGTCTACTAGTGTACCAGCTTCATCAACATAATGACCTTCGTCATTGATAAGACGACCTTCGGTATCAACAAGTCTTTGGTTCTTGTTAATTAAGCGAAGTTCTTCATCAACAAATCGCCACTTCTTGAGAAACTTATTTTCTGGCAGACCAGCTTCATGGTTCTTGTCCAACTGGAACATCATATTGGCAAGTGTTTGAGCGCCCATGAAGGCTTCTTCATCACTTCCATTTTCCAGATAGTTGTCAACGTCTTTGTATACAGGTTCCCCTGTCTCATTATACACCAAACATCGACTCACGAGGGCGTTAAATCGAGCGTTCTCAGCTTGACCCTCTGCTGTGGCAGCATCAAGCTCATTCTTCTTAGAAATGAGTTCTCGCAACTCAAATCTTACACCACGCAGTGCAATCGCCAATTCACGAGCATCAGTCAGTTTGATACCACCAGTTTGAATCTTGAGTTCCATCTCATTGATGCTAGTCACCAATGCCTGTTGCTCGGATTCTTTGGTGTCATCCCACAATCCTTGTTGGCGCATAAAAGTCCCAACGCGCTGACGCAATAGACCACCGGAACTTAGGGCGGCTGCAAAGGCAGCGTTGTATACCTTCTGTGCTTCACGACCATCTTGGGGGCGTGGTTCGAGAACAGCATACTCCGTTATCTTTTTGACTTTTCCTTCTCCTTCGGGATTCTGTATCTCTGTCGTAACATCAAATGTTTCCTTCTTACGTTCACTCATCGCTTGTCTCCTCGGGGTCCACGTATGGCTGCACCTTGAAATCAATATGGTGCCTATTCCACTTCACGGTTTGATTGGCAATTTCATTGCGCACCGCACGCAATTGAGTGTTGCCATTGTTGAGTACGTTCGTCCGAGCGCGTTCCCAAAGTTCGCGCATCTCGGCCTGTGCCTTAGTCAATGTGTCTTCAGGAGAGTCATGTCCCCATAGGAAACCGAACTCTTCTTCAAACGCCGCCAGAGCGCCAATAAATGCTGTGCGGACTTTCGTGGAAACAATCTTGTCAAGTCGTCGTCTTGATTGTTCCATAAATCGTTCCTCACGAGCATTCTTCATTTTAGTGCTCAGTGCTTTCATCTGACCGTGACTAAGAACAGGAGCCTCGTTCTTGGTATCCATCATCGTCTCCTTGTTGATTGTTTCATTCTATCACGGAACTGTTGAGCAGCTTGTACAGAAATCTGCTGTTGAGAATCCGGCATGTGCTGTTCTCCCACAACCTTCTTCTGCTTCAAAGCTGCCATACGCTGACGTTTTACAAACGTCATACTAGAGTCATTCATAGCTTCAATACGCTTGGCGTCCTCAGCCGTTTCAGCTACAACATACATTTCCTGTGCTCCTGGCTTCTTATCGGGGCCACCAGCACGTTCACGCTGTTCGTTCTCACGCTTCTTCTGCTCAAGGATAATCCATCCATCTAGCAGGTCAATGTCTTCCACCACCTCATTATCTGGCGGTTCAGGATGTTCGTTGATGTTATCATAGAGCTTAGACCACGCAATAAGGTTTTGCTGTTCTTGGGTCAACCACGTGGATGGAACGCCAAACACCCTACCTTCCTGCCTACCGCTTGACCATATCATGCGCCACACAGGATATTGTGCTAAAATCCGCAACTGCATTTCATCAGGACGACTACCAGAGTAAATCTCACACAAAGTGCGTGCCAGCCAGTCGTGGTTTGCTTCTACGTCAACGGGTTGATGATTAGCATCTGTTGTGGTGCGAGCAATCAAGTATTGCATTTGAACAGTACGAGCTAATCCAGTCCGTGTGTAAAAATCATACGCATGACGCCGCATGGCTAACTCACGTTGGCGTTTGCGTAAACGACTTGCCATACGTCGTGCCTGGTCCACACGACGGCTTTGAAACGCCACATGTCGTTGATACATTTCAACTTTCAAGGCATCCAAGCGCGTGGGGACAGAGTTGAGTTCTGCCTCCTCAGTCATGGTCCACAGGTTGTTGTCAATCATTATCTGTAGCATCTCTTCATCAGTCAACACCCCATGGAAGGAGCACTCATACAGAGTATCCTGATATGCAAAAGCTGCTTCCATCTTATGAGCAGGAGAAGGGGCACTGATGTAGTAGGTCTTATCTACCACGAGACATCGCGTCACTCCCGTCATCACCTGATGCAGAACCACTTCTTGATTTGGTTGTTCTTGCGCCATTCCTGGCCTCCAATTCGCGATTGAGAGTAGCCACTTGTTTCAACAGACTATCCCCGTTTTCCTGTAGTTGTTGTACTTCTGCTTGAAGCTGCATGATACGTTTATCATACTCTTCAATCACAGCGCTAAATTGCTCATCTTGGATTTTCGCTCGATGGGCAGAGTCAAGATAAAGGGCACCAATGATAGAGGTCATCTCTTCATAGGTGAAACCTTTTTCACGAGGCAGTTGGTCAGCATCAACTGCTTGCACTGGAATGGCCGTGGGGCCTTGTGCGATAGAGGGGGGAATCTGGTCTTGAGGTGTTCCTTGCAACATAGTGCAACTCCTTGTAAAAAAATCCTATGGAAAAAAGAAGCGGGCAGGGCGAACCATGCCCGCTATCTCTCTCCGTCCAATTCAAAAATTCACGATGTCGGTCTTACGGACGCAAGGCGACCACAGGGTCGTTGGGATGCTTTACGTCGAAATCGTTGAAGTTGGAGTAGCTATACGTCACTTCGACGTTGCCGCCACCAGCATCGCCACCACTCACACCAACGCTCGACAACTTGTTCATTGTACCACAGTCAACAATCAAGCCTTCACACATGGCAAGCTTGATAGTTTGGTCTTGGATGTTGTAGAAGTTACCACAACTTCCAACCTCACTGTCGTAAATACCTTCTTCGATGGCAGAAATTCTGTCACCAGACACACTGATAACGGTCAGTTCGTTGGTAACTTCCACGGGAAAGTTGATGTAACGGTAGTATGTACCCTTGCGACCCAACTCGAACAACTCTTCACGACCGAGGTCGGTGTTGATGTTCCAGCTTTGCACATGGATGCCATAACTACCACCACTCAAAACATTGTATCCAGTACCATTAGCGGTAGTGGCACCAGGAATGTTTGTGGGCAAGAAGGATGCAGTGGCACTATTGCCAAACAGCACGTCTTCTCGACGGTTTACACCACCCGAACCGGTGATAGACTTGGGACTGGGACCATCGCCAGCGGACCAAGGACCAGCGGCCCAGGTTGCGGCAGTAAGGTCGTAACCCACATAGTTACCAGTATCGCCACCAATCACCCATACCTTGTTGTTACCAACTAGCGTACAGGTTTCAGTTGCGTTTCCATCCACACTGACGGCATAACCAACAGATGATATATACAGACCACTCATGTGGACTTCAGCACCTACTGTACCTTCAGCATAAGAGGAAGCTTCATCATAGATGGCAATTGCCATCTTACACATACCCAGAGAACGACCTACTAGAGTAGACGCTGTGGGCGCATTGCCTTCAGCATCGGCTTGAGTAGCCATCGTGTATACAGGTGCATATCCATCCAAAACCTTTTCGGTTGAGACTTCAACATCTGGCACGCCTTCAATGTTCTCATAGATAGCAAGCTGACCAATCTCAAATACCTGCTCAAGGTTGAACGTTGTTGTAACACCTAACGTTTGCAAACCACGAATGGTTATGAAGGTTAGGGAGTCAACCGGAGCAATACCCGCACGCTGGACAGCGTAAAAAATTCGTTTGTTAGCCACTGTTTCTCTCCTGTTTCTCGCTCTGAGGACTAAGCTACCATATTATACACCACGGCAATACAAACCTAGAGGTTCTCGAAGATAGCCTCACAAGTCAGTCTTACCACACCACGATACAGCCAGTTGTTTGTTGTCTGTATCACTTGGTTTTGAGCATTTCGTAACATCACTTTTGCCCATTGAAATCCACCATTTCCTGTTGGAGCTACAATGCTTGGATAGTGCATGGGGTTGGTAACTGGGCGACCCATCACATCAATATCAACAGGAAACTGCGCGCTTTCTTTCATCAAACCTCTATCGGGTAATACTATCACCTTATCATTTTGATTGCTCAAAATGTCCAGAAGTTTATCACGCTCATCTTTGGATTCAGCCAGAACATACAATAGCACGTCCTGATACACAATCTGACCACCACCAATTTGGTATGGCTGGTAGCCTCGGCGCTGCGAAAGTTCTAGTCCTACAGTAGGCATTTGACGACGAGCCTCAGCCAACTGATTGTGTGAGCCTGACCCAGCTACTAGGAAATCAGACCTACTCACGTTTAATGACCCATACAGAAGCTCTTGTAACCATGGTTCTTTGGACGGTGCCAATGTTGGAATACGAAACGCATAGTCAGCCCTGACATTCGACGTAGTAGCTACGGGATTTGTAAAGACAACACGACCGCGAGGAAAGTCGATGTAGTGTTCATACGCACCCGTCTCAGTCGCCGTAGGCTTAAACGCTCCTTCAACATACACACCACTGCAAAACTGTGGTTGAACAGAGTATGAAATTCCTGTTTCCCACACCCAATTTGTCCTTATGCTTTCCCACACTTTACCTGAAGCAAAGTTAGGGTCAGTTACAGGACGCAAAATAGCCGGATGGCCTCCGTAGAGCCCACTGGCCTGACTGACCAACACGTTTTCAAAACCACCAATTTGCAACATGGACCACTTTGCCCATTCGAGTATGCCATATTGCAAGTTGTCATTGAATCCGTCTTTGCGCCAATCGGTAACGCCATCAAATTGTTCGTAAGGTTGCAACGCCATTAGAATCTCCTCTTGGTCTCTTGTTCTAAAAGATTCCCAATTGCTGGCATCGCTGTCACCACTGCTTGGGTAGCATAGTTGTTATCGGGTATTCCAGCGTATGCTTCGGGCACACCCCAACCACCACCCTTGCTCTTAATCATAATGGTATTTGTACCTGTTCGTGACCTAGCAGTGGGAACGGGTGAAGTCCACACGTTGTGAGAAGCAACCAGTATCTCCGAGCCTTTTGTCAACAACCAGTCTAGCCACGGAATGTGCTCGCCTTTTTCAGTCGTATAACTGGCAAACGCCTTATCCAACACATCTTGATAGTCTGATTGAATTGCTCGAATAGCAATGATTGGTCCCGCAATTCTATGGCCAATTATTCTTGGATGATGAATACGTATATTGACAGACTTCACCCAAGCACGTATCAAACTGTCCATAGCCGATTGACTGTCGGCTACGCCCAATTCGGCACGTAGTTGACCATCCTGAGCTACCATACTCAGATATGTTGGTTGTACCCTCAGTGAGTGTTCAAGTATTCTCTTCGCGCCACGTCTAATAGAGGTTTGGAAAGCTTGACTTGTGAGCTTTTTTGTCAACTCTGCGTGCATGGCACGAATGACTTTATCCTTAAACAGTCCCACTGTGGTAACCATCCGTAATCCTACGGACATGTTGCCTACATTAACCACCGCCAGTCCTCTTCATTATTTGAGTGAAATATCGGTCACGTCGGAATCCCCATGGCTGCGCCTCACCATCTTTCGCAGTTTGGAAGTTACGAATGTTCTTGAGTTCATTGTTAAGCAGAACCGTATTGGCTCTCTCAAACTTAGCAAGCTCTACCATGTAACCAATCACCACACAGCGTCCCGTGGGGTCTGCGACTTTAATGCCAATGTCACGCCATGACGCTGGCTCCCAATAAACCCGCAGCCTCATTGTGTCAGTCTGTGGCAACTCTAGCGTTCCACGTCCCTGGCATCTAGGACAGGTTCCATGATTTTGAAACGAAATCGGGCCACCAGCTTTGTATATGTTTGATGAACGACTGGTATGTGGGTCGTAGATGCAATTATCACATTCTTCCCTCTTAGCAGGAAAGATGAGAGTGCATGTAGACCCTAGTTCTCCGTCGATAAACTCGTCAGAGACCCATTCGTGTAGGTCAATTACTTCACTGGGGATATCAAAATCTCCCAATGCCGGGATTCTATCGGCCATGTGTCACCTTCTTATGAGACGAGACCACCGTTGCCCATTGAGCGATTGCCCCACTTTGTGTTGGCAACGGCTATTCCAGCATCGTCCGCAATAACCTTACCACCATACTTCTGAATTGTACCGCCTTCGCTATGACCCACAATACGAGTACCCTCTTTTTGTGGTTCACCTGAATCGGATTTTGTTGCTAGGTCAGCCATCTTGTTATACCTCTATTTGTTTGTTAGCCAATACGTATCAGAGTCATGGTACAGTCTTCAATGACCAAAGCTTTGGATACACCAGCCGAATGTTTCATCCATAATTCAACAGTGTTTCCAGCAGTTAATTGTACCAATCCATTCAGGGACATAGAACCAATATCACCACCCCCACCCAATTTGCGATTGGTATGTACGTTATCTTTAGCAATAGTACCATTATCACAAAAGACTTTGAATGACCAGTCTACAGAAGCATCACCAGAAAAAGCACATGAAATCATTATATGATATATGCCAGCTTCACTAACAACAATGTGGTCCTCAGTGTGGTCTGGTGTCATTGTGCGCGACAAGCCATTAGTGTTGAATCGTGTAACCTGTGTCCACGTTGCATCATCAACGCTATCGGACGATGAGTTTTCCACAACAGATATTTCACCGTGGGCGTGTGCGCCCACCAACTCCATGCTATCAAAATTGAAACGGTCATCCAACGCATCGGGAGCCGAACCCTCATAACCCAGGCCAGCATCCGTAATGCTATTTTCCGGCTTATAGTGAACCGCATCACCATGATTGATGACATCAGGGGCAGGATGTACTTGTGTAACATAATCAGACATTAGCCGAACCTCCGTCCTGTATCAGGACTATTGCCAGCGGCATATGGACCAACAATTGCACGACCCAAAGAACCATCTCCTATCTGGAAGTTGATTTTAGCTCGTGAGTACGCCGTACACGCACCTTCGGCCAAGTCACCCAAGTGCTTGGCACGGTCTTTGGTATCAACGAAGGCAGGACCATCCTTGACGCTAATGGCTGTTTTGGCAGCATTGCGATGCTCGCCCTGAGAAATCATGCAGGCGGTTCTCAAAGAAACCAATGCCTCAAAATCGGCATCGTTCAACACAGACGGGTCAGGAGTAATGGTGCTAGCACTGAGGTCTACAGTATACGCACGTACAAAATCTACCTCTTGCATAGTCAAGACCGCCCCTATGCAGATTAACTCTTGTAGTCGAGCATCTGAATAAGTTTCTGTGGCAGGCACCAAGTCATTGATGAGTCCACGCACAATCAGAACCATGTCCGTTGTCCACGCCATGTATCACCCCCATAGGCAAAAAATAAAGAGCAGTAGCGAACGGCATTTGCGTTCGCCGCCGCTACTGCTCTTGTTATTTTCACACTCTGTCATGCCGAGCTTAGAAGCTCATCAGGATGACTCGACGGTTGTCGAGAACGGCAAAACCGTGCTCACCCCAAGCATAGACACCAGCACGTCGCTGACGGTGCAAGGTGGGGTCGTCGTACACGCTGACTTCTTCGCGAACTGGGTTCACAAAGCTGTCGTTGGTACGCATGTCGAGTCCCACAACCAATTCAACGTCAGAGGTTTGCAGGTTACCGCTCAACTCATTTGCGAAGAAGTTCTGGTACTCTTGACCAACACCAAGTTCGTCAAGGTCGTGGAGGTTGACACCAAAGATACGACTGAGCGTACCTTCCTGTGCCTGGAAGATTTCACGACGAGTAATCTCGTCAATCTGGTCCACACCCCAGTCTCGAATGTCTTCGATACCTTCGGGGCTTAGGAACATGTCCGTCAGCTTGCCACGGTTGACAGAAGTGGAGTTACCACCACCGTTACGTCGCATAACTGTCTTGGACAAGCTCACCAATCGCTTGGTGAATTGACCAGCCGATGCAGCGGAGTCATAGACCACGATGTTTCGGTCAGCGCCAGCAGCCAAGATGGTGTGCCAGGCGTCGTCGTTCGTCTTCTTGATGAAGCTGGACTCAAGCACTTGCATAGCACGGGAAACGATGTCCCAACGTGCGTCACGCGCATACTTCAAAAGCCAGTCGATGGAGCAACCCACATCGTAGGTTGGGACCATCACGAAGTCACCTTCAACGTTACGCTCAGGAATACGGCCCTGGTTAGGAATCGTATATGCTACGTAATCCTTCTCAGTACCGGGCTGGACGAAGTCAAGGGGGAATTCGGGGGCTGCACCAGGAGCGAGTCGAATTCGCTCAAAGATACCGCCAGAAATGTCACCAGACATAACACCCTTACGCAAGGGTGTCTCAAGAGCCACTGCTAGTTGTTTGGTAGCTGCTGCGGACTGCACTTCGTCCTTAGAGCCACTGTCGCGTAGCAATTGCGTCATGGCGCTGGTAGGTTCATTAACAACCTGAATGTTGTCAGTAGCCATGTTTATCTCTCCCATTAAGGTAGTTCTTGTTGAATTACGCTGTGCAGCTTACTTAGGCAGCTTTACGTACACTTTGGCGTAGCCATCTTCGTCGAGGGTTGATTCCCAACGTCCCACTGCTGGATTCTCGTTGCTTGCTCCGATGTAACTCGTAAGCAGGCCACTTGCACCCAAATATGCTACTGCACCCGCAACTGGAATGTGCAAGACACCCGTGGCAGAGTAAAGCATGTTTGTCACAACCCAACCTTCACGCATAAGGGCAACTTTGCCACCCTTCTGGTGCTCACTCTTTTGGAAGTTCAAGTGAGTTCGGGTCAAGTCTTTGTCAACCATGTCGTCAAGCAACAGGCCAACAGGATAATCACCAGATGCAGAAGTGTTGTCATACTGCACTTCAGCGGCTTGCTGGTCAAGAGCAGCACCAGAACCGGCGGTCTTCAAAACTACAACACCACCACGTTCAGCAACTTGGTCCATGAAGTAGGCAACTTCGGTGATTGCCAAGTATCGGTCACCTTTTAGAGCCATTTTTTCTCTCCGATTTTTCGTTGTCAAAAGGAAACGTGATTACTTACCAGACCGTTTCTGTACGTGCATGGAAGTATCAAGGAATGAAGCCAAGGATGTCATAAGCTCGTCCTTGTCGCCCTCGCCGCCATCAGAACCCATTGCGGGGTCTGCGTCAGCTTCGGCATTCTCAAGGTCGGCCTTGTCAGCACTAGCTTCGCCGTCGTCGTCGGACTCTTCAGCGTCGGCCTTCTCATCGTCAGCCTTTGCCTTCTTGTCCTTCTTGTCGTCTTTCTTCTCAAAGGGCGGTGCCTTTGCAGCGTCGGACTTCATCTCAACCACCTTAGCAAACTTATCGTCGTCAAGCTCACTGAACTCAGCAACGACCGTCTCGGCCTCTGCCTTATCAATACCCTTGTCAACCATCAGCGAAACTCGTGCGGTTGCCTTGGCAATGCCTTCGACCTCTGTAAGCTTGGTCGTGGCCTCAGCCAATTTTGTATCTACCTCAGTCTTGTCAGCTTCGGCAGTCTCTTGCGCCTTCTTTGCCTCGTTGTAAGAAGCAGTTAGCTCCTCAATCTTGGCTTGCGCAGCCTTCAACTCTGCATCGAGTTTAGCGATAGCAGCGTCTTTTTCTGCCTGGGCACTCTTGACCTGAGCTTCGCCCAGTTCTTCGATGCGCTTGTTGGCAGCAGCTAGGTCAGATTGTAGACCCTTGTTAGTGTCTTCCAACTGTCCCAGATATTTTTCATTGTCGGCCATGTTGTTCTCTCCTGTAGAGTTAGTATGGGCTAGGGTTTCTTGCGTCTGCTCAGACACAAATGTGAAATTGGTAGCAACAACTCCAACAAACCGTTTTGTATCGTTGAAGATGACACTTTCTGGGTTTGCTGGACTCTCCACCAATCCCTTACCACTAAAGGTAATGTTCCTTAAAACACGACCCAACTTACCGCCATTATACTCTCCACAGCCTTGGTGGATGCGCAAATGCTTTGTAAGGAAGGCTGTTGCATTCGTTCGTTGGATGATATGTTGTTCGCCACTTGCATAGGTCACACCATAATCAAATCCACCGAATAAACACTCCATAGACACAAACCAATCACCAGCTTGAATACTGGCGATAAGCTCTGCGGCTTCGGCCTCCAGTGTATCATCTCGGCTATGAATGTGTCGATAAACAACTGCGCTAGTCAGTATGTGGAACTTGTCTGGAATGTCGTCGAAGGCGATATCGTCAGCAATTACTGTCAAGTCGTCATCAACAACTGTATTCGCAGTTATGTGTCCAATAATCTGTCTGGGCTCATGGCCAATGTTAAATGGCTTATCTTCTGGCGTCATCCTTGCCGACCATGTTTCTTGGCGGTCAAAGATGTCATCATTGTTATTCCATCCAGTGCTCACCAATATGGTGTGGATAGGATATAAGTCAAAAGTCACATCACTGCCAAGGGTGGCTTGTGTCTGTGCCAAAAGCTCAGCGGTCACCAGTTGCTTGCGTAGTACATCAGGACTCTGTAGCACTTTACTCAGATATGCCAATGTGTTCTGTGAAGCCACGACAGAAGCAATACCAGCCTCGTGTTCAGCGGCATACACAGGAATCGGAGATTTAGTCATAAAACCATCCTCTCACTTTGTTATACACCACGGAAACTCAATTAGCGCGTTTTTGTGATGAAAGAAAATCATCAATGTCTTTGGCGGCTTGAGTTTTGTCCTCAACGCCAACGAAACCCTTCACATCATTATACACCTTTTGTTCCGACGCAAGGGCACTTTGAGCTTTTTCAGATGCTACGGCATAGTAGGACACCCGTATATCAATACCATCCACATTTTTTGTGACGGTATACATAGAAACATCCAATGACGTTACATTCCCATTGGAATCTCTATAGGTGTAAATACTCACGTCCTGAACATCAGGAATGGATGTTCCGTTAATAGTAACCGCAAGTTCTTTAGCTTCGACATCAACGCTTACCTGAATTTGAGCCATGTTATTCTCCATGTTCGTAAATTTGTTCTTCATCACAGTTCAATGCAGCGTAAGCGGTGACTTGAATCATACGGGTGTCATCAACAGATGGCTCACCCTGGCGCTTCGCTACAACCTTGCCGTATAGAGCATCGTACATGCTTTGATACTGAGCAGGAACGGCATGGCCCTGAGTCAGTACATCGTGAACATGAGCAATCGTAACATTGTCATAGGCATCTGTGTTGCACAAGACGGCGAACTTAACTCGTTCGGCTTCTTTGAACTGTTCAGAAGACAATGCCCTAAGAGATTTCTTGCCATAATGCTGCAAGATGATAGGAGTGACAATCTCCGAAATCTGTGCTTGAGCAGTGCGCGCCCACATTATCGAAGTGAGATAGGCAGCAGTAGATGACGCTCCAGATTGAGGCTTGGGTGTTCTCTGTTTGCGCTTGCTGCCGTCTTTGGTATTCTTGGGACGACCTTCGCCAGACTTACCCTTCTTGGGTGTCGATGAGTTAGGACCACTTTTCATGGCAGCAGTCTCTTTGGCCATCTGGAGTTGTTGTTCAAACGGACTCTCCATGTCCATGAACTCGTCAGGAAACTCTTCTGTCATACCAGTTTGTTCTGGTGCAATGTATCCACGCTGAAGTGCTTGCTTCATAAACTCGAACATCTTCTCGGGAGTGTGCCACTGACCAGCTTTCGGACTCATCATTCCTTGCTTACGGCGACGATTCTCGTGACGAATCTTGATGTTCTCGAACTCGGGCAGTTCGCCAAAGCGCTCGGTCAGAGTTTCGACAGAGATAACGTCGCGGTCTACCAACTGAATCATCAATGCCTTCTCAGAAGCTTCATCGGCCAACACCATGTTGTCGAAGACAATCTTGGCACCTTTCTGAAAGCCCATGGCTTGACGCACCAACTCAATCTCCTGCTCCCAGAATTCACGAAGGGCATCACGACCGTATTCCAGTCGTTGTACCAACGTCTTCAAAGAAATGAAGTTGTTGGTCATGCCGGAAGCATTTGCGGCACCAGTAAGAGTGGGAGGAACGCCCAGGCCAGCGTAAATGCTGTTCCACACGGGCTTATACTTCTCTTCTCCCAAGAACTGATGGACGTTGGTCTTATACTCTTCTACCGAGAGTTCTGGACCCCAGATGATGTCAAATGCACCACCACCAGGATTGGAAAGAAGAATTTCCGACAAACGCCCGATGGCCACGGCTGTGGGGAAGATGGACATTTCTGGGTGGGCCTCATTGATGTGACCCAACTTCCAGATGCGGACCTGAGAAATTGCACCGTCCAAGGCGGCGAGGTCTGCCAACTTCATCTTCTCTAAGAGAATGATGTCGTCCATAATAGCGTATGTCATGGGGTCGGCCCAAGACTGCCAGTCGTCCTTTTTGTAGAAGAAGGACATAACCTTGTCAGGGTCAAGTGGAATCTCAGTGTCGCCACGCCGAATGGCTTCTTTGATATCATCGGGCAACATCTCTACCAAGCGTACTTCAGCAGCATTGCGAGGATGGTTCACGGCTTGACGTAGCTTGAAGCTCACCTTGAGTGCGTAAGCCTGTTTGCCAACAAACTTAGACAGTTCTTCGCCAAGAATCTTGAGACTAAGAGGGTTCAAGAAGTTGTATCGCAAAGGAATGTTGCGCTTCTTAGTCTTGAGAGGTTTTTCTGGTTTGACATCTGGTTCCAACACACTATCAGCACCCATTGCACGCATACGGCGCTCATCCAACATGGGTAGCTTGCCCATTGTGCGCTTGATGACATTGGTGCCTTCGCGGTAAAAGAGATTCAAGAATCGCTCTGAGACATGCTTGCCTCGCACCTTCTTGAACCAACCACGGAAGAATTTTTGAATACGAGGATTGGGATGAATGAGCTTAGCGCCTTGACAACCGAAATCTGCCATAAGGTCCATGACGTTTCGGATAATACCCACCCTACGATAGGCGTTACGACATGATGACAAAATCTCTTCCGGACTATGTGGAACAGATTCATTAGGACGAAAGAACTCATAGTCTGTACGAGTAAATTGATTACGTACAGATGTGTTGGTATCGTAGCTGGCGTATCGGTCTCGTGAACCTATCGCGGAAAATATACCATCATATGATTTTAGAGCACGACCCGTAGCCACGCCCAACTTATCATTTGTCGGCATCACAAATGCCCCCTGGGCAGTGTGAGCAGGATAGTTGGTGGGGATTGAATTTGGTGCGCGTGATTTGGCCATTACCCTCTCCAAGGTTACTATTCGGTTTGTAGCAGCCAATCGCATTACAATGGAACTGTAGTTTCCGCTGCTACACACAATTATACACCAAAGTTATCGTCGGTGAACGGCTTTGCCATAAGCACCCGTATTCATCTTGGACACCAGATGGTCTGGACCAACATACATGGCTCCACCACCAGCTCTGACGCCAGGATGTTCACCAGCATATCCACCTACGAATACATGTGTAGTACCAACTAATTGGTTGTCCATGACATGAGCAATCATATTGGCCATAAGCAAGGCAGAATACCTGTCTTTGCGCAAACGTCCTTTCTTATTGCCTGGAAGTTTTACTTCAGGAGTATCCCAACGGTCTCTACCACCAGTTGTCTGGTCATGGATGATTGTAGTCAACTCATCTTTGAGTTCTTCAATTTCAACAACACAGTCTTCCAGAGTATCATACTCTCGTGCGTGTATCTTATCTAAGGATATGGATTCACTAATCGTCACAGAGTCGAACATGGGAAACAAGGTGATTTTACTCTCAAAGTCTTTTCGCATGTTGTGGTTGGCGTCTCTAGTGAAATCAGCTTGCGCAAACTGTACCATATGAAGAAGATGATTGCCAGCCTCTCCATCCGTTGGTTTTCCAGGTTTTTCCCACCAAAACACATCAGTGTCTCCTTTCCTAATCCAAGGCCACAGCGGTCGTTCAGTTTTGTGGTCAAATTCATCAGGGTCATGCAAGGCTTCCATGATAGCTATACCACCACCCTGAGAGTCGATGGCAATATGGTCAGTTGGAAACACTTTCATCAAGTCACGTATCTTGCGTGCGCAATACGTATAGAAAGACTTCTGTCTGACTTGACCACTTTTTTTGATGCGCTCACGGAGTTCCTGTCGGTTGATAGACCAGGAATACACAATGCGACGATGGTCTGGGTGGACTTCCAAAATCACAAGCGCAAAGTTGTCTTGCTCAGAAGCGGGGTCGATACCATACACATACTTGCAATTGGGGTTGCCGCGAATCTGTGCTGAAAACTGCACTGGACCACTGACTAGTTCAATGGGTTCGCTACACACACACGACTCAATCAGACTTCGCTTAAAGAAGCCATCACTGTCGCGCGCAAAGCAAGCTCCGTATTCCATCTGATAGATGGCAGTGTGAACGGTAGCCTTGGCCTGGTGAATCTGTGTTTCATCCATGAAACCTGGCGGCAACTTTTGCCATGGCACTCTAAAGATACCAAACTGTGTCCAATCGAAACCCTCTGGTACTTCACCCTTGAAGATTTCCTCTAACTGGTGTGTGTCTCCACGTGTCTCAATAATAGCCTTGTACCTCTTCCAGTAATCAAAGAAGTGGTTGAAAGCATAGTACGCTGTTCCGCTCACGATGGTTTGGTTACCAAAACCAAGGTCTACGTCATCTGCTTCAGCATACATACCCAGAGATTTGAGCACATTGATACGAGCCATGCTTAAAGAACGCTTCTCGGGAGAAGCAGACACAGATGCGAAACCCTTGATAACGATTTCAAAGATTTCCAGTGGTATGGATGCAAACTCGTCCGCGATGGTATAGTTTGCACGTAGACCACGAATCTTGGTGCCATCACCCAGGGGAATGGCGATGATTTCAGACTCACCCACATAGAAGTTGCAACGGTCTACGTCACGCTTTGGTCCTTGATGCCTACCTTCACCAACCATGTTACGTAGGATGGGTGCGCCCCGCCAGAACTGCTCCATGTATTCAAACAAGAGCTTTGATTGACGAAACGCAGCGCCCACCACTACGACTTTCGCACCCTGATGGAAGATAGCTCGCAACATGGCATAGAGCGAGAGAATCCATGTTTTACCACCACCACGGGTAGCAATCAGCATCGGAAACTTGCGAATCCACAATTCCCTCAGCATGGTTACCTGAAAAGGCAATAGGTGAATACCAAACAACCATTTGCAAGTATAGTAGAAGTTCTCGGGACACGACATGAATCCCATGATTTCCAACGAAGAATTGTCGTACAGCGCTGACTGCCCAGCGTCCATCAACATATTGTGAAGTTGACTATCGTCAAAGTCGGTAGGTAGCCCCATGTGCGTATTCTCAACCATCGCGTCAATAGTTGACACAGATAGCTTACGTTGTGGGGGCACATAGATTCTACTATTCGGGCTTGGAAGTGTTAGCGTCTGCATGTTCAATCACTCTCTTGAAAATGTTGGACGCAACCTCTTTGCCGTTAGCACCACACAGAATGATACGCACACGATGATTGCACATCATCTCAGTCATCTTCTTCAAAATGAACGGGCCACGGAACTTGAGAAAGCGCCATTTGGATTTTGGGATGCCGGAACCAACGGGGTAGTTCAAAACATCAGTCATGTTGAATTCCAGCAGAATCCACGGATACTGGATACCATCCAAACGTTCAAGTTCACGTTCAAAACGTGCTTCAGTGACGTTCTTAGCCCATTCAGAGATGCTTCCCTTGCGTTCAATAGTCACGTAGTTTGACATGCACTTGCCATCAAGTTCAAGTGTATAGTCACCGGTATCGAGCTTGCGCGTTACCGTGCCAGCACAATACTTGCTCTTGTTCCAGGTCCAGCCCTGATTTTCTTTCTCGCGCGTGTCACGCACGACTACGTATTTGGGCATGTCTTACTCCTTTGATGTCGCAAGAGATATGTCCGAACGCACCATATCTTCGACTAGTTCACGAAAGGTTACTTGGGGCTGCCAGCCAAAGGTAGTCCAAGCATGAGTAGCAACACCCTGTAAGTGAGGCACCTCAGCCGGTCTAATGAACGTCGGGTCAATCGTAACCAAATCTCGCCATTCAGTACCGAAACCGATATGACTTAATGCGACTTCACAAAATTCTCCAACGCTATGAGATTCACCAGTTGCTACAATAAAATCATCTGGCTTGTCTTGCTGTAACATCAACCACATGGCACGGACATAATCTTTGGCATGACCCCAGTCGCGCTTGGAATATAGGTTCCCAAGTCTAAGCTTAGGAAATGAATCTCCACCACAGTAAATTCTATCAGGAACCGTATCGGCACTAACCCTGTCGTAGCTAACAGTATTGTGCGCTCGCCGTAGTCTCCACTTGTGAAACTCTGCTACCCACTTAGTAATCTTGCGTGTCACAAACTCTTCGCCGCGACGTGGACTCTCATGGTTAAACAAAATGCCACATGAGCCAAACAAGTCGTAGGCATCACGATACAAATTCACCGCTTGGTGTGCTGCCACTTTCGCTATGGCATACGGACTGCGCGGTGCCAACACAACACTTTCGTCTTGAATCATTTGCCCGTCATTGGTAGTGTGGAAATTGTCACCAAACATTTCACTGGTTGACGCCTGATAGAAACGAGTCGAACCGATATAGTGATTCTGACGCATGACCTCCAGGATATTCAACACGCCCTTTGCAGTGCTGTCCCAGGTTGCCAACGGCTGTTGAAAACTAGTTCCCACATGACTCTGTGCCGCAAGGTTGTAGACTTCGTGTGGCGCACCACCAAAGATTTGCTCGGCCTGAGTAAACACGCCCGACATAGAAGCGTAATCCGTAATGTCCCCTTCCACCAGATGGAAATTGGGGTCATTCATTACACCAGTCAATCGCACGGATGTGTCAGTGCTTGAACGTCGCTTGACGCCCATCACACCATAGCCCTTCTCAAGTAGGAGTTCAGACAGATACGAACCGTCCTGTCCCGTAACTCCAATGATGATGGCAGACTTACTTGGACTCTTCACTTTGTTCAACGGCATTGTCTTCATCCTCTGTTAATACAACACGACGACTATCCAGTACGGCCTCTCCTAGCTCCTCATCCTCTGCTGGGTCAATTTCTGAATCAGTATTCTCAGCTTCTTCTTCGCCTTCCAACTCTTGGTCCGGTCCTCCAGTATCGCGAACTTCATCTTCAGGTCCGGAGGCATCTCCATCTTGAAGGTCATCTTTATCTTGTGCCAATTCGGCCTCGGTGGAGGCAGTGGACTCAACAGCTTCTTCTTCTTGGGCTTCGGTCCCGTCGTCGCTGGATTCCACGACAACACCGGAATCCTTAGCTTCCCCATGCTCAACATGGGAGACGCCGCCAACCGAATGTTTTTCGCTAACCGTTCTGCCGTCACTCCGAACGTCCTCAGTACGTCTTCCATCGCCTGTAGATTCTGCATCAACGACCTCGCTTGTCTCAGTTATCATGGTTCCTAGCGCATTGGCAACCGACATCTCGTTAGTCCGCTCAGCCAAATTGGGAGTAATCTCAAAGGCTGGTGCTGATAGTATCGGCGCAGATGGAGCGGGCTTGGGTCGCCTACCAGTATTGATTCCAGCAATCGTACTAAGATTCCTACTGCCGATTGGCTTCTTCTTGTTCATTCTGAAGTCTGTCATCTTTCAACTCTCCTTCTGGTGATAAAAACGGCTTGTCCACTGTCCCATCCTCATACTCCATCACTTCATTCCAATCGTCAGCTATGCGTTCGGCAGCATGAGCCACTTTGGCTGCAAGACGGCCTTCCTCTGCACGACGCTTATGAGTGTCAAGTTCTTTGATGAGTTCAAAGATGTTACGACGGCTTTCCTCGATTTGCTTAAAACGCTGGTCACGAGAACCCTTCAGGTCTCGCAACTTGGTGTCCTTCTGCTTTTGGTAGTCCAAGTGATGTTTGGTGAGCGCACCCTTGGCTGTGTTCAACCCATTCAACTGTGTGCGCCAATTCGACAATGACAATTGGTCACGCAAATCGTCATCAACTTGTCCTTCTCTTTCGATAGACTTCTCAATCTCAGAAATCAATCGAATTGTGTTTGCTTGTTCTGCTATGGCTCTCGCACCGAAGATGTCCAGCATCACCAAGTCTTTAATCATCAGTTCGTCCGTCGCCAAGATGTCCGTGGCGGAACCGAACTGGTCATTGTATGACGCCCAGGCTTGCTCAAAGTATCCAACTTCACTTCCAATCAGACCCTTCTTGACTTCCACCCAAAAAGAACTGGAATGAAGGCGAGCAACCCAATCGCCTTGTTCTTCCGTTTTCTGTAAAGTCGGCACTGCCGCGATGAGCTTCGATACAAAGTTCTCGCTACGACGCAGCTTGGTCGCAATTTCTGCGACCTTCATGGTTTCGTGATTGGCAGCAACATATTCCTGCTCAATCTTACTTACCTTACCCTTCTTCAATTTCGTCGTCATTCAACAACTCCCCAGCTATGCTACGTACTGCGGCAATGACAGCTTCACGTTTTGGCTTACTCAAGCGAGCGCCTTCAATGAGACGACGATAATCGGCTCTAAGCACCAATGGTATCTTGTCAGATACATATTGAAGCAATTCAGCATGAGATAAACGTGTGCATACATCAGTTTCCTCCGTAGACGTAATGTGTGTTACTTTGGATATGTCACAAGACTCGACCAGGCTACGCTTAGCCTGATTACGAGTATTCCATCCAGCCCACTTTGGGCATTCTGTAATGTCCTCAAACTCGGAGCATTCTTGCAAACTGCGCATACAACCCGCAGAATCCTTTCCAACGGCACGTAGGTTTGTGAAGGGACAGGATAAGCAAGGAGGTGAGTTCCTATGGAGCTTGTCACGCCTGAGATTAAGAAATCGATTCCTCACGTGTGTACGTAGGAAGTTCGTCAGGCCACATCCCTTCTCATTGTTTGGGTCGAATCGGGGCAGAGCCTCACAGGCAAATATGAATCCTTCTTGACGTAGGTCATCTTCGTCATAGTACCCAAAACGAAAATTGGATACGAGGCTACTCACCGCCCGTTGAATACAATCAAGGACTTCGTCTTCACTATATCCATCGGGTAAGTACATCATGCGTGGTCAATACCTTCAACACCAGGCAACTCATCAGGAGTAAACACTATCTGGCAATAACCAGTCTTCTCATCCACCTTAGTTGAGTATTTGCCTTTGGGGGCATCCAAGGAGGTTCTGGAACAAATAGACTCAACTGAGCCTCTTGGTCGTCAATTTCAACATCGAAGTCACACAGTTCTATATTTAGGGTAGTGCGAGTGGAACTCGCCTTGAAACATAGTGAAGTAACTCCCCTGAGTTGCTCACCCGTTTCTGCGTTGACGACTTCTACGTCGTGTTGACCACGAGGGTCGTCAGCGACTTTTCGCGTTCGTACAAGAACTCTCATTTGTATCTCCCTTACTTCCACAGTTAATCGCCTGTGCAATAGCCGCCTCTGCTACATCAGGGGCAGGGTCCGGAACTTTTAGGTCTTCTTCCTCAGAACGCTGGACATTTTCATCTCCCTGCGTGTATAATAAAGAAGGGATAAGTGGTTGTTTGGTCTCATCAGACATTGGATAATCTCCTCAACAGGTAACACTGATTGTGCGAAGCACCACTTTATTATACACACGAGAACCACGATTTGTCAAGGGAGACATGCAAATGAACCAGATTTGGACACCGATGGAAGAACAGTTCATCAAGGAAAACGCCGATAAGGTAACGGACGAGATAGGGGCTGCGCAACTGAGCGAGATAGTGGGGCGACTCATATCAGTTTACGCCTGGCGCAAGAAACGTCAAAAGCTAGGCTTGACGAAAGCACCGGGGAGGGGCGTGTGCAAATTGGTAGCACGACAGTCTCACTTTACACCACGAAGATAAGCAGGAAAGGCAATACCATGAGAGAACCGAGATTACTGAGGAGTCCGAACGGAGGGCTACTCAACGTGGACGTTACGTTGCTTCAGATGGGGCTCAGTAGATGCAGGAGTATCGCAGAGGATACGCTTGTGAAATTGGAGCGGGGAGATGACGGCGTAGACGTGGAGGCGGTCCTGAATGAAATCCTGGAAGAAGCACGGAGAACCATTCACGGAATTGAGGACAATGACATTCTGGATGAGGTTGGGGCTATTCTGAAGGAGGATGACAGTGAGAATATGTAAGACAAATGATGTTCGACAAACAGACTTACGACAACACCTGGGTGACAAACCTGGCATCTATTGTTGGCACAACACACATAGTGATATGTGGTATATTGGTAGTGCTGGGCAGAGTATTAGTGAACGCACTGACCGTCGCATACATGCACTAAATACGAATAGATGTGACAACAAACGTCTAACTAAAGATTGGAATGATGAGCATGTGTTCGAGGTGTCCGTACTAACAATATGTGACGACCCAGACCAACTAGAAATTCTTGAGCATCAATGGATACAGAAGTTTGAAACTGAAAAGCGCAGTATGTACAATGTCAATCGTTTAGCCAAAGACGTTGTCATCAAAAGTCCAGAACACGCAATGGGTCGTGTAAAGCGTAAGTGTACAGAAAATCTTATCACAGGTTGCTGGGAAGCCAATTACCTCAAGCCCGGCAAAGGATATGGAAATATCGACTATCTAGGTCAAACAGGTCTCCAATTGCATCGACTGGCGTTCAAAGCAGCCAATCCCGATGTGAATATGTTGGGAAAAGTTGTGCGTCATTTATGCGGCAATCGAGCCTGTTGCAATCCGGCTCATTTGAAACTAGGTAGTCACCTGGAGAACATGCACGACAGCGCAAAGCGATTTGAAGCGTTTGGAGAAGAATCTAAGACCATCATGGAGTGGTTGAGCGACCCACGATGTGTGAAAATACAACGTGTAACACTACAAAATAGAATCAACATCATTAAATGGAATGTTGAGAAAGCCTTGACGACACCAGTGAGACATATGAAACGACCAGTGGCAACTGTAGGACTCACACCAGAAATCGAAGCTCAAATAATACAAATGTACGCCCATGGCCACAAATCAAAAGCTCAAATTGGCCGCGCATGTAATGTGTCCGCGACTACTGTCTTTAGAGTGCTAAAGAAAGTGACCGTTTGAATAAAAGTGGTCGGTTGGATTTTTTTGACGCTGCCTTCCTCTGCACCCCGTGCGCCATATTGGGGGGTAACAATGGGGGGTATGGGGAACATAAATACCCCCCCTCCATTCGGGGGTAACCAACCCCCTTACCCTCACGCCCATGCCTACCCATGGCTGGGGGGTATGTATCCACCCACTTCTCTTCTGGCGACTCTCGCCCCCATAGTAAGTACCTCCATTGGCTTTGGCATGGTATTTGCAGGGCATAGCAACTCTTGTGCCAATCGGCATCAACCCCCTCCGATGGTTCCCAACCATTCTCCGATTCGCCCAGAATCGACGCAACCCCTTGCACCACCACACCTTAGCTCTCTACTGCTGGTGGGGGCCCTTCCGTGCTTATCGGGGGGTGGGCTACCAGTAAAGAATAAACTAATGAATGTATGTCAAATACCCCTCGACGTAACCCCTTACAGGGCAACGGGTTATGACTACTTTGGGAATCTTTCAAGTTTATCTAGCTGGCTTGTCGATATCATACTATAATAGGGGCATCGAACGAAACCACCACCACACCACACAACGGCAAACCAACACAATGCAAACCCTCATTCTAACCCCCTCCGATAGGAAAGCTATCGACCGCCAACACGATACCGACAATGGTATGGCGGGGAATACCCTATTCGAGCTACTGCTCGATTGTACCTCTGAAGAGGGGTGGGATGCGGGGGGTAACCTCACCCTCTCCATCGACAACGGAACCATCCAAGCTATCTACTCCGGTGAACAGTACACAGACACCCCATTCGAGGGGTACTCCCGCAAGCTACGGTGCAAGCTATCCCTCCTATTGGATGATGCAGCCTCCTCTGAGGCAGTAGACACAACGGGTGGGTACGCATACGACCCCAGCGATACCCCCGATGAGAGTGAACTGGACCACGCATACAGGGGGTAGTCTGGTATGCCCCCATACCCCTCATAGTGAGCAAGGAATAGAAACATGAAAATGACGCAAAAGGTCAGAAACGCTATCGCTGGCCTATCCACCGGGGGGAGGGGTACGTACTACCTCCGTCCATCCGCGTTTTTCTCCTCCCTCGACTGGGTGTTGCGGGACCATGGGTTGCAACTAGTCAACTCACCCTATACAGACCCCCATGCGGACTACCCCACAATACACAATGACGATGGGAGGGGACGGATTGCGGTCTGTGCTCTGGGTATGGATACCCCCCTGTTCGACGTAGTATACATGTGGCATAGAATGCCCTCCTCCAATTGGGAGTTTATCTGTTACCCAACCGGGTAGGTGGTACTGCCAAGCCCCCCATCAGTGGGGGTTCGGATGTATTCCCTTTCCTGCTAACAAGGAGTAGTCACAATGGCTCAAAACAAGGTCTGTAGAGGGGTAGCTACATCGGTCGCAACCGATGCGGATGGCACCACCCGTGCTACCTACCACAATACGGTGGTGGTGGAGTGGGACGCCCACAAGGTGGTACTCAATTCGGGGGGCCATCAAACCGTCACAACCAAACGTCGCATGACCCAAGCCTCTAACCAGTTTGGGCTAGGTTATGC
>SDBS01000005.1_pt1 | contig 128459 bp, 123 predicted proteins | sample 2277091 | NCBI WGS metagenome assembly SDBS01 (sample SAMN10404972, study PRJNA504765) | marine sediment metagenome | isolation source: marine sediment core GS10_PC15, 163 cmbsf | place: Arctic Ocean: Southern Knipovich Ridge | collected 2010
TGGAGATAATCCCAGGCCGGCTCAAGCGGCCTCTCTCATCAGACTTCTGCAGAGACACGGCATAGAAGTCCACAAAGCAAAGAAGGAATTTGAGACAAAAGAAGGCAAATTTGTACAGGGAAGTTTTGTTGTGAGGTTAGATCAACCCTATTCACGCATGGCGGATCTTCTTCTGGATAAACAGTATTTTAATGTCAACGATCCCCGGCCATATGATGACGTGGGCTGGACTGTTGGACCCTTGTACAACGTTGAAACCGTCCGGATAGAAGATGTGGCCGTGCTTTCGGCACCGATGGAAAAAATTCAGGGGAAGATAAAACTCGAGGGTGGAGTAGAAAAACTTAAAGGCGGTAAAATTCAGGCTTATATTATCAATCATGATGCCTCGAATTCTTTGGCGACTTTCCGTTTTGCTAAGAGCGAGCTCAAAATAGAAGCGGCAGAAGAAGAGTTTGAAGTGGAAGACAAGGTATTTAATGCCGGTTCGTTTTTGCTAAAGGCGGAAGACAATACCGACGATTTGAAAGAGCAGCTGGAAGAGGCAGGAAAAAAATATGAATTTACGGCTTACTCTGTTTCTGAAATTCCCGAAGTTCCGACACATGTTTTAGATGTACCGCGCATTGCCATTATGCACACCTGGCAGAACACTCAGACAGAAGGGTGGCTGAGGATGGGCTTTGACAAACTGAACATTCCGTATGATTATATTTCTGTATTAGATGTTCGTGATGAACCGAATTTACGAGAGAAATATGATGTGATCGTTTTTGGTCCATCTGGAAGGGATGCGTTCAGCATTGTCAATGGTCTTCCTTTAACAGGAGATCCTATTCCCTGGAAAAAATCCGAATTGACACCCAATATCGGAGTTCAGGATGAAACCGATGACATGCGCGGCGGCCTTGAAATGGATGGCATTTTTAATCTCTACAATTTCTTGAAGCAAGGAGGATTATTTATTACCCTGACTAACAGTTCTTCAGTTCCCATTCAGTTTGGGATGGCTCAAGGTCTGCGGATAAAGCAAACGGAAAATCTCTGGGCTCGGGGAGGTGTTTACAGCACTAAGTTCCGTGACAGAAAAAGTCCGATTGCCTATGGGTATGGAGAGGACCTGGGTGTCAATTTTAATTCTTCACCTGTATTCAGTTTCAGTACTGGAGGTGGCCGTTTTCGAGGGAGCTCACCTTCAGTCAGAACACCTGGATCAACGACAACTCGTCCTTCAGGAAGAGGTGGAATTGGAGAAAGAGATGTGGTCCAGGGACGCATGAGGGATATGGCAAAGGAATCTGTGGCAGAATTTCGGAAGGCTCAAAAAAAGGAAGCCTCAACATCAACAAGTAGAGCTTCAACGAGTAGAGCGTCTTCCAGACGTCCAAGAATCGTCCTGGCGTTCCAGAGTGATGTTAAAAAACTCTTGATCAGTGGAGGATTGAATGGGGGCAATGAGCTGACCGGTTCTCCAGCCGTTGTCGATGCTAAAGTAGGCGAAGGGCATGTCGTTATGTTCAGCATAAATCCTTTCTGGAGAAATCAGACCCAGGGGTCCTATTTTCTGGTTTTTAACGCCATGATGAATTACAAAAACCTCGATGCTGGAAAATCCAACTAAAACATCGTGAGAGCCGCATCTCTTACAGGTGAATAAGTATTGTTTGTTCATCGGCATTGTCCTCGACGACTATTTCGTGTTCTGTCAATTTCGTAATAAAATCACACCCTGTAAATAAGAGAAATTGTGTCCTCCGGAAATTGATCATAGATCCACCACTTTTTATTAGTCGTGAACAGATGGTATTTGCTGAATAATCCAGATTAATAAGGGAAGCTAGGTTATTAAGGAATTGAAGTCTTATTTATCGACAAATTTGGCGATGAGCTTGAAAAGCAACCTTTTGTCGCTGAAAGGCGTATAATTATTAAGATGAAGAAAAGAACAACAATTTTAGTCTTTCTTGTTCTGTTGATACTTTCTCAGACCTTGCCAGGTGAAACCCGGGAGGAATCAGAGACCAAAGGTTTTTATTTGATGCCATTTGTTGGATATTTTTCCGGTTTCGAATTTGGAAAACTTATCCCGCTTCCCAATACAGCCGATGTCCCGGAAATTACTGTTCAGTCAAAAAGCAAGGGTGTTCGGATTGGCTTTAACCTTGGATACCAAATAACAGAGCATATTGAACTTCAGGGCATGTTTATTTACGGACTCTCGGAATTTCAAGACGATGTGGGAATCGGTCTTGCCGGAGTTCCTCAGGGAATTTTTAAGGTTGCAGATGTAAAATCCTTTTCCTACAGCGGGAATGTTCTCTATTCAGTTCCCATCCACTGCCTGTCCGTTTATGTGACAGGCGGAGTGGGGGCCGTAACCTTGAAGCCGGATGTGTTGAAAACGAGTACAAAGCTTTTGTTGAATTTTGGGATGGGCTTGTCGGCAAATCTCTGGAAAAATCACCGTCTTTTTTTGGATGTAAGAGACTATGTGAGTTTCTTTGATTTTGCCAAGGACTTTGGAATGTTTTACGCGACCATGTATGATCAAGTGTTTAAAAAATCACAGCACCAAGTAGGTATCCATTTTGGTCTTGGTTATGTGTTTTAACCCATCCAGAAACCTTTCCGGTGGGAAAGACCCAACACTTTTAAACAGTTCGAACAGTAGTAGATATAACGTCTTCCAAGGAAAGATCTGATTTCACTAGTAAAAAGTTTTTCGATCTGCACAGAGCAGAAGGGACAAATAGGATGTTTTTCGAATTGTTCTTCAATGGTGATCATTGTACTCTCCTTTACATGAATAGATAGCATTTCATTTTCTTCAATCTTTAATACAGTTTGTGATTGGAGAATATTCACCACGATACCAATATTTTGCATCTCTGAATCCCAAAGCTCTGTGATTATGTTAGAATACTCCTATGTTAAATATTAGAAATTTCAGCATTATTGCTCATATCGATCATGGGAAATCCACCCTGGCGGACAGACTTATCCAGGCGGCCGGTATGGTCTCACAGAGAGAATTCCGGGACCAGATACTCGATACGATGGATCTTGAGCGAGAAAGAGGCATCACAATAAAAAGCCAGACCGTTACACTTCCTTATACTGACAAAGACGGAAATGAGTACATGCTTAATCTTATCGACACTCCCGGCCACGTCGATTTTTCTTATGAAGTCTCCCGTGCTCTTGCTTCCTGTGAAGGCGTTTTACTTATCGTCGATGCCTCCCAGGGAGTGGAAGCACAAACGGTGGCCAATCTTTATATGGCCATGGAGCATGACCTGATGATCATTCCTGTGATCAATAAAATTGATCTTATAACTGCCGATATCGACAGAACAAGAGAGCAGATTGAAAATGAACTGGGCCTTGATTCTGATATGGCCATCCTGTGTTCCGCCAAAGAGGGGACCGGGATAGATGATGTTTTTGAGGCTGTGGTAAAATATGTCCCTCCTCCAAAAGGAGATCCGGACAAACCGCTCAAGTCTCTGATTTTTGACGCGCACTATGATTCTTTCCGGGGAACGATCATCCACTGCCGCGTCTTTGACGGACGTTTATGTCCTGGGGATGTAATCCGGCTGCTGTCGACGGGTTCGACGCATAAAGTGGAAGAAGTGGGGCTTTTTCAGATAGCCAACACACCCCAAAAAAGCCTGTCTGCCGGTGAGGTGGGATATATCATTTCAGGGATAAAAAACCTGGGAGATACAAAAATAGGAGATACAATCACATTGGAATCCGATCCGATAACTGAGCCCCTGCCAGGATTCAAAGTGACCAAATCGGTCGTTTTTTCTTCCATTTATCCTATGGCTTCGGATGAGTACCAGTCCCTTCGGGAAACTCTGGAAAAGTATGAACTCAATGATGCCTCATTGACCTATCAAAAGGATTCGTCTGCGGCTCTAGGACAGGGATTCAGATGTGGATTTCTCGGACTGCTTCATCTTGAAATATTTCAGCAGCGTTTGGAGCGGGAATACGACCAGTCTATTATCATGACGGTCCCAAGTGTCGAATACAAATTTACACTCAAAAACGGTGAAAGCCTTATCATTGATAATCCTCAGTACTATCCCGATCCTTCACAGATTCAGAGTTCTGCAGAACCCTATATAAAGGCTTCGATCCTCTTCCCGGAAAAGTATATGGGTGTGATCATGAAACTCTGTCTTTCTCGTAGAGGAATCAATCCCCGTACGACTTATCCCACTCCAGGACGCATCGAGATTTTTATAGATATGCCCCTGGCGGAGGTGATCTACGATTTTTATGACACCCTCAAGACTATCACTCAAGGATATGGCTCGTTTGACTATGAGCTGATTGATTACAGAACAAGTGATCTTGTTCGGCTGGATATTCTTGTCAATGGCGAAAGGGTGGATGCTCTGTCTCTCATTGTGTTTCGTGACAAAGCCAGAGATTGGGGCGTCAAGATGTGCGATCGCTTAAGAAATGAAATTCCCAGGCACCAGTTTAAGATCGCCATTCAGGGGGCTATTGGAGGAACAATTATCTCAAGGTCCACGGTGTCTCCCTATAGAAAAGACGTCACAGCCAAGCTTTACGGGGGAGATGTCACACGGAAGCAAAAACTGCTCAAAAAGCAGAAAAAAGGTAAGAAGCGAATGAAAATGGTTGGGGCCGTGATGATTCCTCAGAGCGCCTTTGTCTCTGTCCTCAAGACCGATAAAAAATAATCCCACTAAGGGGGATATCATACTTATTTCAGGATTTAATCCTCACTGACAGTCATGTGCACGATTTTGTCGCCCTGCTGGATGGCATCCACGATATCCTGGCCTTTGACGACCTTCCCAAAGACCGTATGGTTTCCGTTGAGATGCGGCTGCGGTGAATGAGTTATGAAAAACTGGCTTCCATTTGTGTTTGGTCCGGCATTTGCCATCGAGATAACACCTTGTTCGTGTTTAAGGGGATTATCCTTTACTTCATCTTCAAACTTGTAACCGGGGCCACCGCTGCCTGTACCTGTTGGATCTCCCCCCTGGATCATGAAGTTATTGATCACTCGATGAAACACAACTCCATTATAAAAATCTTCGCTGGCCAGAAAGACAAAGTTGTTGACCGTCTTGGGTGCATGTTGGGGATAGACCTCCAAGTCTATATCTCCTTGGGTGGTCTCCATTTTGACCTTTAAAGTTTTATCTGTTTTGATTTGCATTGCGGGTGGGCAGTCAAATTGTTTTTGAGTCATAAATCATTCCTCCGAGTTTAAAGATTCGAGTATATAATTTTTTAATACAATCCGCTAAGATATCAAATTAACAGGCGAAATAAAACCTATAATAAATTCTAAGGTTCAGAGGCCTTGCCATAATAATCCATATCTACACTGAATGTGTTGTTGAGATTTGGATACATCTAAACTTTGTTGACACCGTCCATCTGAATTTATATCCTTAATACAACATTCCTGCGAGGGAAAATGACTATAGAATGCCCGAAGTGTCAAACAGATAATCCAATCGAGTCGAAATTCTGTAATAAGTGTGCGACTCCACTCCCTGATAATGAAGAAGTTATGTATACTAAAACCTTAGAAACTGCCAAAGAAGAACTCACAACAGGCTCTACTTTTGCCGGAAGATACCAGATCATTGAGGAATTGGGAAAAGGGGGAATGGGTAAAGTCTACAAAGTCCTCGATAAAGAGATCAACACAAAAGTTGCACTTAAGCTTATATTACCTGAGATCACAGAGGACAAGAAAACTATCGAGCGTTTCAGAAATGAACTTAAAACAGCCCGTGATATTTCCCACAAAAATGTCTGCCGGATGTATGATCTGAACAAGGAAAAAGGCACATATTATATTACTATGGAGTATGTTTCCGGTGGAGATTTGAAGACTTTTATCAGAAGGGCTGCACCGCTGAGCACGGCAAGGGCTCTTTCGATAGGAAGACAAATATGTGAGGGCTTATCTGAGGCTCACAAAATTGGGATTGTTCATCGAGACCTCAAGCCGAACAACATCATGATAGATGATAACGGCAATGCCCGGATTATGGACTTCGGGATTGCTCGATCTGTAAAAGGCAAAAGTATCACTGGATCCGGGATTATGATCGGCACTCCTGAGTATATGAGTCCCGAACAAGCCGAAGGGAAAGATGTGGATCATCGCTCTGATATCTACTCATTAGGAGTAATCCTGTATGAGATGGTGACGGGACAGCTTCCTTTCCAGGGAGATACTCCACTCAGCATTGCAATGAAACACAAAGGGGAAGCGCCTAAAGATCCCATGGAACTCAATCCTCAGATTCCAAAGGATTTCAGCCGTGTGATACTAAAGTGCTTGGAGAAGGCAAAGGAGCATAGATTCCAAAAGGTCGATGAAGTCCTTAAAGATATAGAAAGCATAGAGGGAGGTTTGCCGACAACCGGCAGAACTATTCCTCAGAAAAAACCTCTGACCTCCAAAGAAATTACAGTGACCTTTGGCCTGAAAAAAAATCTAATTCCTTTTCTGATTGTCCTTGCTTCCATTATCATCGTAGTTTTAACATTGAAGCTTCTTCCAAAAAAAGAAATAGCGCTTGCTCCAAAAATTGAGAATTCCATCGCAGTGATCAGCTTTGAAAATCAAACCGGAGACAAGACTTACGATTATCTGCAAAAAGCTATCCCAAATCTCTTAATAACCAGCCTTGAACAGACGGAGTCTCTTTATGTATCAACCTGGGAACGTATGCGCGATCTTCTTAAGCAAATTGGGAAAGGGAGACGTGGAGACCATTAACAGTGATGTTGGATTTGAGCTGTGCCTGAGGGATGGTATTGCTGCAATTCTTCTCGGCACCTACACTAAAGCCGGTAATGTGTTTGTCACGGACGTGAAGCTTTTGGATGTGGAGACCAAGAACCTTTTGATGAGTGCCAGTTCAACAGGTGAGGGTATTGACAGCATTCTAAAAACTCAAATCGATGAACTCAGCAGAGAAATCACTCAAAATTTCGCTAGTTCCAGTCAGAAGTTTGATGAAACAAAAACGCAGATTTCCGGAGTGACCACAACTTCAATGGAAGCGTATCAGTATTATTTAAAAGGAGAAGAGGCTGGAGACAAACTCTATTATGAAGATGCCGTTAAATATTTTGAGGAAGCCATCACCCTCGATCCTGAATTTGCCATGGCCTACTCAAGGCTGTCTTTCCTCTATCGTGTTCTGAGAAATTCCAGGGCCATGAACGATGCCTTCGAGAAAATGAAGACTTTTTCTCTGAAGACAACAGAAAAAGAGAGGCTTTTCATCGAAGGATTATATGTTTTATTCAAAGAAGAGAATTTAGAGAAGGCCGTTCAAATTTTTAAACAAATCGTTGATAAATTTCCAAAAGAGAAAATGGCTCATCACAATTTGGGCTATATTTACGGAAGGATGGAATCCTTTGATGAAGCCATAGTGGAATACAATAAAGCCCTCGAACTCGATCCCTTCTATGGAATGTCCATCAACCAGCTGGCCTATGTCTATGCAGATAGGGGGGATTATGAAAAGGCATTCGAATATTTTAATAGGTACGCGTCTGTATCTCCGGGGGATGCAAATCCTATCGATTCCATGGCAGAGCTCTATTTTCGAATGGGGAAACTCGATGAGTCGATTCTAAAATATAAAGAGGCTTTAGAGATTAAACCTGGTTTCGGATCAAGCACTTCTATTGGATATATCTATGCTCTTAAAGAGAATTATTCTGAAGCCATACGATGGTTTGATCAATATATTGAAATGACTCCTGCACCAGGTAGAAAGGCAGAAGGATATTTACTAAAAAGCTTTATTCATGCCTGGCTCGGTAAATTTATTCAAGCTCTTGACGATATCCGTTTAGCTCAGGAGTTGGTTGAATCCGTAGGAAATGATTTCCTGAGCGCTTCATTTGAAGAGTGGAAAGCCATAGTTATGGCTGAAAAGGGTAATCTTGAACAGAGTAAGATTTATTTGGACCAATGGTTTGAGTTTATGAAAAAAAATAATCTAGAGTTGATTTCAGATTATAAATCAATCTATTACCGAAGTTTAGCTTGGATAGATTTAGAAAATGGACAAATTGATGCAGCAAAATTGAGACTTGCAGCGATGGAATCACTTTTACCTGATATAAGTCCATCTGGAAAGAATCAAGCAGATTTTCACTTTAATATGCTTCAGGGCGAAATTAGGCTTGCGGAAAGTTCCTTTGACCAAGCATTAACATTTTTAAAGAAAGCCATTCCAATGGAAATACCAAATATGAATTCTCTTGATATTTCATTGGCTTATTGCGTTCCTTTTATTCAAGATGGAAAGGCCCGTGTTTATCTGCAAGAAGGAGAATTAGATAGAGCGATTGCTGAGTATGAGCAGTTGATTATCTTAAAACTGGAAAGCAAGGATCGGCGTCTCATCCATCCAAAATACTACTTCAGATTAGCAAAATTGTATGAGCAAAAAGGCTGGAAAGAAAAAGCTGTCGAGCACTATGAAAAATTCCTCGGTTTCTGGAAAAACGCCGATCCAGGTAATGTTGAAATTGAAGAAACAAAGAAGAGGCTGGCCGGGTTGAAAGAATAGTTGTGGTGCACAGCTATTACTCTCATAAATTATCTGCCGAACGGCTTAAGTTGAACTAGGAATTGTGTCGTGAAAATGAGAAGGACTAGATATATTTGTATCGGATGCTTAATTCTTTTTACAGCAGCAGTCTGGGCCGATGCAATAGAAACAATGAATATCCGGAAAGGTGGCTCATTGTGGGCCAGAATAGAGTCTGACGGATACATTCGGATTGAAGGCAGCCTGGAGGGGAGATTCGAATCCGACGGGGCCATGCGAAAAAACGGTTCACTAATCGGAAAAATCGAAAACGATGGGACCATCCGTTACAACGGCTCAATCATCGGAGAAATCGAATCCGACGGAACGTTTAGGAAAAATGGATCGATCATTGGCCGAATCGAGACCGACGGGACAATCCGGCGGAATGGCTCCATCTGGGGCTCTGTCTCTGATTGCTGCAGTGATCATGATGCCAAGAGAGTAGTAGCTGCAGTCCTTGTTTTCTTCACCACGGATTTTTTTAAAGAATAAGTTAGCACTCTATGTGTTTCGTTTCAAGATAAAATTATCCCTGTGTAGTTAACCTGAATAATTCATAAAAAATATCCCTATTTCATGTAATACTTGTAATATCAAGGGTTTACATGAGTTATTTCGGTGAGCACACAAATAGCTTTGTTCTTATATTGTTTCAATAGACTCCTTGTAAAAAATCCCGCGCTCCTTCAACCCACTGAGCATAAATTTGACACATTTCGGTAGTTGGCCGATTAATTCTGGCGCGGATATGCCTGTTCGCTTGTAGAGACCTTGAGCGACCATTCTTAAGGCAAGTGTGGCTGTATAGCCGGTCGTTCGAGCCATAGAATGTGTGTTTGTGGAGGAGTCATGACGGTCCATCAGTTCGTAAGTATAGCGCAACTTTTTTTTTGCTTTTTTTCCCACAACGATCAGTTTCATGACTGTTATATCTCTGTCATTCTCATTCAGTTTCCATTTTGGGAATAATAACCGTGCAGTGAGATCGAGCGGCCGGATTTTTGCTCCATTGATTGTGATTTTGTCCTTGTCAAAAAAGCCCGTTTCTCTGAGCATTGCCACTTTTTCGATATGACCTGGATAGCGCAACGTTTTTTCTTTCATGTTAGGAGCTGAAATTGTTTTGGCAAGTGTACGCAGCCCGTCGGTGTTGAATGCCTCTAGCGTTCCAATTCCTGGAAAATGTATCAGCTCCGGATCTGACAATGCTGGCTTAACAATCAGCCTTCCGTTCTCAATGTACCTGGCTGGCCGGATATATTCTTCGATCACATCGATCGGTGAAAATCCTGCCCTGAATTCATACGGCCATTCACGAACTTCCGGCAATCCTCCTACATAAATGACTACAGAATGCGTCTCATCCAATAATTGGTCCACACGACCAACTAGAATGCTGGACATGCCTGGGGCGACGCCGCAATCGACTATGGCCGTAACTCCATTTCTCTTGGCTAGGACATCGAGCAAGAATGGATCTTCGGAGAAAAATGCAATATCCACCACATTCTTTTTCGCCTCAATAACAGCCTTTAAGGTTTGAAAACCTAGAAAACCAGGCACAGCGCTTACAACAATATCATAAGGCTTTACTAGCTCCCTTACTTTCTCTTGTTTAGAAAGATCTTCTCGGACAGTCTTGATGGGATACTTCCCCTTTTTTAAGCTCTTGAGAGAATCTTCATCTATGTCTACAGCCGTCACTTCGAAATGGGAATCCTTCGCAAGGTCCACAGAAATGGGAGCACCGACAAGCCCGGATCCGAGTACAATGACTTTCTTTTTCATTTTTATTCTCCTTGAATGTTGTTCAATTATTCACATATTTAGAGAGGAAAAGATTGAATAGGTCTGTGTGAAGGAAGAAGGTGGGTTATTATAGGCCGCTGAAGCGGTTCATGTAGTCGAGAAGAGGAATTGGGGTTCTCATGAAATAAGATAAATCATCAAAAAAAATCATATTAATCACGATTTAATTCTAATAAAAAAGTGTGTTTCTTGTCAACAAGATATCATCGCACGGCTTGTTTTTTGTGCTTAAGTCATGGTCCGAAGGAGAGAGAAACCTATCTCTTTTCCCGATTTCCCTGTGTTTGACCACAAGGTTTCTCTATGATATAGGTTGTAAGGGAGCTCAGAGGGCGGAAATTGAACACAAATATGAATAAAGCACGGCACAGGCGTAAAAACCGAATTTCTTAGATTCAGTGTTTTTCAATTCCAGAGGAGAATAAACATGAAAAAAATCTTGGTGCTCTTAATCCTATTTCTGGCGATTTTGATCAATACAGAGGCAACCTCTCTCGGGGAGCGCATTGTAGACTACCGCATCAAAGCCAATCTGTCTCCCGGGGAAAAAATTGTATTTGGAGATGAGGTACTTACTTGGCTCAACTCCGGGGATAGCCCTATATCGGAACTGCACTTTCATCTTTACCTCAATGCCTTCAAGAACAACCGGTCGACCTTCATGAAGGAAAGCGGGGGAAGCCACCGAGGATTTGCTTTAGATGAGGATCGGTGGGGCTATATCGATGTCTCGAGGATCGGAATCCAGGGCGGTGCCGATCTTACACCGACCATGGTCTACATCCAGCCCGACGACCAGAATTCTGACGATCAAACCGTAATGAAGGTTCTTCTGTTTGAGCCGCTGCCTCCGGGAGAGACCATCGTCCTGGAAATTGCCTTTCAGTCTAAGCTACCACAGGTTTTCGCACGCTCGGGGTATAAGGGTAATTTTTTCATGGTGGCCCAATGGTTCCCCAAGATTGGGGTGTGGGAAAACGGTCAATGGAACTGTCACCAATATCACTCTAATTCTGAGTTTTATGCAGATTTCGGTGTGTACGAAGTGGAAATCACGGTACCAGAGGACTATGTTCTGGGAGCCACGGGCAAACGTATCAAGCAAGTCAAAAACAATGATGGGACCGTGACTTACATTCACTATCAAGAGGATGTCCACGATTTTGCCTGGACTGCTTGTCCGGATTTTGTGGAGATCCGAAAGCTCTTTACTCTAGACGATCCTCCAGTTCAAACCGAAATGATCCTTCTTGTCCACAAAGCTCACCTCAAGCTCAAGGACCGCTTCGAAGAATCCCTTCGGAACGGACTGGAATTTTACAGTAAAAGCTATGGGGCCTATCCCTATGAGACCATCACTCTGGTGGACCCCCCCCTCAATGCCTTGGGAGCAGGAGGCATGGAGTATCCGACGCTTTTCACCAGCATTGGATCCTGGTTTTTCCCGAAAGGACTGCGGCTGCCCGAAATGGTAACCATTCATGAGTTCGGCCACGGCTACTGGTATGGTATTGTGGCTTCCAACGAGTTCGAAGAAGCCTGGTTGGATGAAGGCATCAACTCCTATTCCGAAGTCAAGGCTATGAATCACTATTATGGCAATGACCGGTCCATGGTGGATTTGGGCGCTATTAGGATGAGCGATCTGGTGAACTTTCGCATCTCCATCCTCGGTCTTTCCAAACTGGATCCCATCATGACCAAAAGCTGGGAATTCTACAGTGGGGGAAGCTATGGGGCCAATGTATACGCTAAAGCGGCATTGACGCTTCTCACTCTGGAAGGATACCTAGGTGAGGATGTCATGGCCGAGATCATGAAAACCTATTTCGAACGCTGGAAATTCAGACATCCCAAATCCGAGGACTTTTTCGCCGTTGCCGAAGAGGTAAGCGGGCAGGATCTAAGCTGGTTTTTCGACCAATTTTTCAAAACCCCGGGCCAGCTGGACTACTCCGTTAGCCGCATCCGGTCGGACGAGATTAAAGATCCCCAAGGAATCTTCAACGGGGAATTGGTGGAACCGGATAAGATAGAGGGCAGCTCGAAGGAAAAAACTTACAAAAACGAAGTCGTAATCCTCCGTAAGGGAGACCTTTTTTTTCCCCAAGAGATTTCGATCGTTTTTGAGAATGGTGAAGAGATCCGGGAAACTTGGGACGGTAGAGCCCGTTGGAAACGGTTCGAATACATCAAACCTCACAAGTTAAAGATGGCACGAATCGATCCAGAGAATAAAGTCCCCCTGGACATCAATCAAATGAACAACTCCAGACTGCTGAAACCGAACAAAAACCCTCTTCTCAGACATGCCCTTGGAATAACGCTCATCTTCCAAAAGTTATTGACTCTCTTGTCCTTCTAAAGGAGTAAAGCATGAAAGTTTTAAAAAGTTATTCTCTGGGAATTAAAAGAGCGACAACCGAAGGAAAGCTGATTTGGTTGCTGTGGCTGATCAATGTCCTTTTCGCAAGTGTGATCTATTTTCAATTTTCCAACTATCTGAACAAGGTTCTTTCCCACAGTGCAGCGGCGGAAAAATTCCTGAAAAGTTTTGATATCAACACATTTGTCGAGCTTTTGTCCCACCATGGCGAGGGACTAAATACTATCATTTCCTTTGCCCTCTTCCTTTTGATTGGCTTCCTATTCGCCACAGTTTTCTGCAATGGAGGAATCCTTTCCACGCTGAACAATCCCAGAAAAACCGGTGAGAAAAGGCGTCTGGCCCCCCTCTTTTTCGAGGGAGGTGGCAAATTCTTCGGGCGCTTTTTGCGGCTGCTGATCTATTCCCTGATCCTGTGGCTGGGAATAGCTGCCGTTGTTGTGATACTCAATATGATTATGAATCCCATAACCAAAGGCGGCACGAATGAAATTTTATTGTTTTATATGATTATGGTACGGGTGGTGATCACACTTTTTCTCGTTTTCCTAGTCAAAACGATTGTGGACTATGCCCGTATAAAGATCGTGCTTGAAGACACGCGCAAAGTCTTCCGTTCGCTCTTCCAGGCTGTGGGTTTTGTATTCCGGAAATTGGGGAGCACGCTGGCGATCTATTACTTCTTTGTGTTGACCGCAGCCGCTATTTTTCTCATCTACTGGCTGGTCCAAAAGGCCTTTAAAACCCATGCTCTGTTGCCAATCCTTATTGCCTTTATCATCGGCCAGATCTTCATACTCAGCCGGGGATGGGTCAAAGTGGGCCTTCAAGCAGCCCAAATGAATTTTTTTCGATCGACTGTGAAGCCACAAATACAGGCTGAATCTGTACTGCCCCCGGCGGAAAAAAACTCGGGATGACAGCAACCATCAGAAAAACACTTCACTTCTTCCTCTCCCTATGGAAAAACGCCGATCCTGATTTGCCTGAAGTTAATGGTGCGAGGGAGAGGCTGGCAGAATTAAAAGAGGATTGATCCGTATGCTTAAATGAAGGTGGGGTGAGTGAGGGGTTTCGAACCCCCAACCTCTGGAACCACAATCCAGTGCTCTAACCAATTGAGCTACACTCACCACAAAGGGGAAAAAAAGATTTTCGCATCTCCTGATTTTAAAGTCAAGAAGTTGAATTCTTTGTAACTGGGAGTAAAGATGGTTGAAGCGTTTAATAACTGAAAGTAAAGTTCTTTTCTTATTGGTTTTCAATCAGATCCAGGACATTGGGAGAGTCGCGCCACCTATCTTTGACTCGGACTTGAAGGTCCAAATAAACTTTGGCATCGAGGATGTGTTCAATTTCCTTGCGGGCTTCCGTCCCGATAGTCTTTATCAGGCTGCCGTGCCGACCGATGATGATTTTACGCTGATTGTCTTTTTCCACAAAAATTCGAGCAAGAATGTATTTTACTGCTCTTCCATCTTTATCTTTTGGGCGATCTTCAATTTCATCGATAAAGGTGGCCGTGACAAAGGGAAGTTCTTGCCGGACATGATGGAGGACCTTCTCTCTGATGATTTCAGAGAGGAGAAATTTTTGAGATTGGATGGAGACTTCATCGTCAGGGTACATTTTTTCTGCCTCAGGCAGATTTTCATAAATTTTCTCTTCAAGGATATCCACATTTGTTCCCTTAAGGGCTGAGATAGGGATGATTTCTTTGAAGTTGAAGAGCTCATTGTACTTTTCAATCAGAGGAAGGATTTTGTCCTTTTTGATGATGTCCACTTTATTGATCAGCAGAATAACGGGAGCTTTAATATCTTTGAGAGTATCGAGAACGAATTGATCACCGTGTCCAAAACGCAGGGTGGTATCGATGAGCAGGCAGATAAGATCAGATGTCTGTAGAGAAGAGAAGACAAAGTTCATCATCCGCTTGTTCAATCCGTGAAGAGGTTTATGGATTCCAGGATTGTCGAGGAAGATGATCTGTCCCTTTTCCGTGGTTTTAATACCGAGGATGCTCGTTCGTGTGGTCTGAGGTTTATCGGAGATAATGGCCACTTTTTCACCGAGTATTTTATTGAGGAGAGTGGATTTTCCCGCATTGGGGCGACCGATGAGCGCAACATAACCGACTTTCATTGTTTTTCCAGTGGTTTTTAACTTAGCTTTCTTCAATGGTGTTGTCCTTTTTCCTAACTCTCAGTTTCTCTATATTTTTTTGACTGGCTTCAAGGATCTCCAGCTCTAAGCCCTTTATATCCAACTTCTCTCCCTGCAATGGGAACCTTCCTAGACGATGTGTAATCAAACCTCCCACCGTAATATAGTCATCCGATGCCAGGTCTATTTCAAAAAGATCCTCCAGTTCTTCCACTTCGGCGTCACCAAGAACGATGTAATCAAAGGGTCCCTGCTCGATAAAGTGAACCTTCTCCTTATCATATTCATCCTGGATTTCCCCTACGATTTCTTCCATAAGATCTTCCATGGTCACCAGACCGGAAACACCGCCATGTTCATCGACAACAATGGCGATTTTCTGTTTTCTCTCCTGTAGATCCTTGAGAAGCTCGGCGACTTTCATGGATTCAGGGATGAAAAATACAGGTCGTAAAAGCGGCGCGATATCATCCTTTTTTTGGATGTCGTCAGAATACTCCAATAAGTCTTTGGCGATGATGATTCCTTCGATATTATCCACGCTCTCCTTATAGACCGGAATACGGGAATGTTTCTCTTTGATCACTAAATCTCTGAGTTCCTGGATGGTCACGTTTTTCTGGATACAGATCATTGAGATCCTTGGTGTCATGATTTCCCGGACAACTGTGTCTCCGAACTCGACTACACTTTTGAGAAGCTCTCCCTCATCTTTTTCGATAATCCCTTCCTCCTCTGCCTCTTCAATGAGTGCATCGATTTCTTCTTCGGAAGCCTCGTGCTGTTCATCGATATCTTTCTCCGTTGATTTAATTTTTTCCAGAAACAGGATAGGCTTAGCGAGTGCGAATGGAATTCTATAAGAGGGGAGCAGGATCAATAGAATTCTTTTTTTATAATAGGTATTGAGAAGACGGGGCAGGAATTCGAAAAAGAGAATATACACGGCCAGCGCAAAAATAAACATCCACAGCGGCCATAGTTGAAGCCGTGGAAAGGCAATAAAGAAATACACAAGGAAGGCAATGAGAAAAATCGACCTCATATATCCCGCGGCAATTTTTAGCTCGTCATAAATGTCGAGGATTTTGGAACGATAAGGTTTGTTCTCGAGAATACGGCTTATGGCTATCTTTGAGGACGTGGCCAGAGAAATATGATACAGAGAGAAAAGGAAAGCAGCGAAGATACTGAGACCCAGGCCTCCCCATTTGAGAGTATCAATGTCCATTTTGTTCCTTAAACAGGAGCTTGTGAATTTTTTTCTCTTCGCCCTCCATCCCTTTAAAGTGCTCGAATCCAAGAAGATGAAGAAATCCATGTACGGTGAGTATTTCCAGCTCTCTTTCGAATCCATGGTCTTTCGACCCGCTCTGTTTGAAGGCGTAAGGTGCGGAAATGATAATGTCTCCTAGATAAAATTTGTCGTCAGCGCCCTTTTCATTGAGCGGGAAACTGAGAACATCTGTTGGCATGTTTTTGTTTAAATATTTTTCGTTCAGCCGTTTCATTGGGGCATTATTGATAAAAGCCAGGGTGATTTCAGGACTTTTGACTTTGTAAAAATCAATGAGTTTTTCCAACAGATTGTGAAATGTATCGGGATTTATCCGGTATCTATTCTGCTGGTTTATTATTTCTATCATTGGATGATTTTGCTGGTTTTTTATTTTTTGCTTTTTTCATTTCAAAGTCAAAACCAGGATATTCAACTCTTTGATGGTAAATATTATCGAGAGTGGAGAGAAAAGAGGCTGCAATAGATTTGAGCTCTTTGAGTGATAAGTTACCGTCATCAAGCTGACCATCCTGGATGAGATTGTTGATCAGGTCGTTTATCACTCTTTTTAAATTCGTATTTGTCGGAGACTTGAGGCTTCTGGAGGCGGCTTCGATGGCATCGGCGAGCATGACGAGGCTGGCTTCCTTACTCTGGGGACATGGGCCGGGATACCTGTAACTTTCTTCTCCAATTTTCTGCATTTCCGGATCGTACGCGATTTTGGCTTTTTCGAAAAAGTACCTCATGATAGATGTTCCATGGTGCTGTTCAATGATATCATGGATTGGTTTAGGCAGCTTGAGCTTGTTTGCGATCTCCACTCCTTCTTTCACATGGTTAAGGATGACGAGAGCGCTCATGCTGGGTTTGAGGTCTTTGTGCCGGTCGAGACTTTTTGTTTGATGGTTCTCGATGAAATATTCCGGTCTTCTGCTCTTTCCTATGTCATGATAAAGGGCTCCGGCTTTAACAAGCATAGGATCGAGTTTGATTTCTTCGGCGGCGTTTTCGGCTAGAGCGGAGACGATCAGAGAGTGATGAAACGATCCTGGGGCCTCCAAGGCCATCTTCCGGAATATAGAAAGATCTGAGTTTGTCAGTTCCAGAAGCTTGGATTGGGTGATGATCCCAAAGAGATTTTCCAAAACAGGCAGGAACAGAAATGCGAATACAGCGCTAAGGAGTCCGCCGACCAGCCCCATAACAACTTCGCTGATAAAAATGTCAAAAGAGCCCATCTGTTCTTGAATCAGATGGAAGGTGATGATGAGAAATAAATTGATTGGAGCGACGATAAAGAGGCCGGCGCGGAAGGTTGAAGTCCGGCTGTGTTTACCGAAGTATTTTACTCCATAGATGGCAGCAAAACCGCCAATCAGACAAAAAACCATAAGGGGGAAATTCGCTGGGAAAAGGTATCCGATGAGAATACTGTTCAGGACTGTAAAGATGAGGGCCACTTGGATTCCTGAAAGAAAGGCAAAGATCAGGATTCCGATTTGAAGGGGAAGGGCAAAATTATAGGGTTCAAGATTTTTCAAAAGGAAGAAGCTGCTGGTCTGGCTGAAGATTCCTGCTAAAAAGAAGGATAATTTATAGATTAAAAGGCTGACGATAAGAGTCAATCCCATCATTTGAAAATACTTAAAGGCCAGATGGAATTTAAGCAGAGATTTCAAGTAATACCAGATTGTGAGAAAAAGGAGGCTGAAAAGGAGAAATGTGCCGGTGGCATTGACCAGCCATCCTGACTGTTCCTCAAGGCTTTTGTTGATGAGCGTGATTAGGTTGGCCGCTTCTTCATTGACTTCGTCGCCCTTACGAACGATGACTTTTCCTTTTTTTATGGTGGAAAAGATAAGTTCAACACCGGCCCTTGCCTTTTCTTTACGTTTTTCTGTGGTTATCCCATCATAGGTGACGTTAGAGGAAACAAAAAAATGGGAGAGCAGAACGAGCAGGGATTTTTCATCCGGTGGAAGATCGAGATCTCGAATTTCATTAGTAATCCGATCCTTGGCTTCTTCAATGTCCAGGATTATCGAGATGGCAAGCGTTCTTTCAGGTCTATCCTCTTCAATCAGAGTCAATCCCTTTTCCAGTTCACCGCGGATGAAAAGATTTCTTGTCAGAATTATCCCCTGGGATGAGATTTTCCCGATGAGGCTGATGAGGTTTTCTTCCAGACTTGAGGAAAAATTTGTTTTGATCAGAGCATTCAGGTTGTTTGGAAGAAGCTCCAGACCATATTGGTTGATCAGAGAGATGCTGAAATTCTGTAATATGTCTTCTGTTATGGGAGTTTCGATAAGTTCCCGGCCGGATTGAAAAAGGCTCCGGATTTTTTCTTCGGTATAAGAAAAGATACTTTTATCGAGATTGTAGACAGAGAGAACAGCACCAACGGCCTCTTCCCTTTTTTCATCTGTAGTCTCTGAATCCACGAGTGTAATATCTGAAGGTGCTTCGATATCTAAGGCCGCAATTTCTCCGACTTGGAGCTGGAGGAGAGATCTTGAAGGAACGTAAGATGTGAAATATGTTATGACAAGGACAAAAAGAAAGAGATAAAAAAATGGATTTTTTGTGAGTTGTTCCCAGAATTTGGTTTCGTTTTCTTTATTTATGGGGGGCTTATTGTTGGGGGTTCGCTTTTTCGGCACTTCTTTGGCCCTAAAGAACTTGATTTTGTTAAAGGAAAGGTTGTTCATTTTCTTTTTGTTGAACGCTCTTCAGCCTTTTGGTAGGCCTTGATGATTTTTTGGACCAATGGATGCCTGACGACGTCCTTTTCATTAAAATGAATAAATACAATCTCTTTTATATTCGAGAGTATCTTCATAGCATTCAAGACACCGGATTTTTGGGGTTGAGGAAGATCGATTTGGGTGATATCTGCGGTGATGACTAACTTGGAATCAAATCCTGTTCGGGTCAGGATCATTTTCATCTGTTCTTTGGTTGAGTTTTGTGCTTCGTCCAGGATGATAAATGCCGAATTTAGTGTTCGTCCACGCATGTAGGCCAGGGGTGCGATTTCGATGACGCCTTTTTCTATGAGGCTCTTGGCTTGATCAGAAGGGGAGATGTCATAGAGCGCATCGTAGAGGGGTCTGAGGTAGGGATTTATTTTTTGTATCATGTCTCCAGGAAGAAAACCCAGTTTTTCTCCGGCTTCAACGGCAGGGCGGGTCAAAATGATGCGGGAAACGGATTTATTCTGAAGAAAAGACAGAGCCATAGCCATAGCTAGATAGGTTTTGCCGGTTCCTGCAGGCCCGATTCCGAAAACAAGATCATTAGTTTTGATGGCATCAATGTATTCTTTCTGGTTGAGGGATTTTGGCCGCACGGATTTTCGGGAGAGATCGAGGGATTTGGGGGGAGTATAATCCGAAAATGCCTCTGTTTGGCCATCCTCCAGGAGATCCAGTGCAATATGATAGTCATCTTGATTCAGAGAGTTGCCTCTGTCTTCCAGCTCCTGGAGTTTGTTAAAATAGAATTTAGCTTTAGCTGTTTTTTCTTTAGGCCCATTGATGAGCAGACTGGTTCCCCGGACTGAAAGTTTAACACCCAGCCGTTTTTCCATCTTTCTCAAGTTCTTATCCAAAACACCAGAAAACGCACTTTTCTGGATATAGGGATGTTCGATTTTTTCCATTGTTGTTAGGAGCAAGGGAAGGGATTTTCTTCGGTCATTTTAGCGTATCCAATAATAAACATCAAATCAGGAAATTTGTCAAGCGGGGCCTGGCTTTGATTATATGAATTATTTCTTACAAATAATTCATATAATCAAAGCCAGGCCCCAACAAAAATCTTGAAGAAAGAGGATAAATCAACTAACATATGTTTTCTCATGAATTTAGATAAAAACAAGAATTATATTGTATCCGGATTGGAAAGGTCAGGAACATCCATGCTCATGCAAATTCTGTATGCCGGGGGTGTTCCGATGGCTTTTGATGGTTCCACCCGGCCTCCTGACGAGAACAATCCCAAGGGTTATTTCGAGTTAGAGGGGGGTAAGATTATCAACAAGCTGATGGAGGAGACTTTTCCATTTGAAGAGTTTAAAGGTCAGTTTATTAAAATAACGGCTTATGGGCTCAAGTTTCTCCCCGCTGGTCATTATCGGGTGATTTATTCGGAAAGAAATATCGAAGAAATCCTGGATTCCATGGAAAAGATGGCACGCATAGAAGACAAAAACCGCAGAGACACAAGAGATGTCTTTGTCAAACTGAACACGTTGATCAAAGACTTGATATTGAAAAGAGAGGATATAGATGTTCTCTTGGTCAATTACAACGAGATCCTAACGAATCCTAAAGACAGCATTCAAAAAATTCATGATTTTCTCGATTCCTCCGATTTGAGTATTGAGCAGATGGTGAGGTGTGTCGATCAAAAGCTGTACAGGAAGAGAAGAATTCAATAATTCAGAATTTGGGGGAGATCAAAATGGATAAGAAATACACTCCCGTAGAGATTCCTACAGATCTTTACGAGAAAATCGAAGAAAAAATCAAAAATACGGATGTGTCTTCGGTAGCGGACTTTATCACAACTCTCCTTAAAGAAAAGCTGGCAAAGGATCAAGAAGAGACAGATTCATTGAGCAGCGAGGATGAGGAAAAAGTGAAAGAGAGACTGAAAGCTTTAGGCTATATGGATTAGCAGAAGCGGGGAGAATTCAATGGTCCAGCGTGCCATCAATTTAGAGAAAAAGATTACAACCAGGAAAGCCAAGGTGGGTGTGATTGGACTTGGATATGTCGGTCTTCCTCTGGTTAAAGCATTTTTATCCAAAGATTTTTTTGTCTTTGGCTTCGATGTGGATTTGAGGAAAATTAAGATGCTGAATCAGGGGAAAAGTTATCTCGTACATGTGGACGCCAATGATTTAAAAGCTAAAAGTGCTTCAAATCAGTTCATGGCCACGAATGACTTCAGCAAATTAAAAGATGTGGATGTCGTCGTCATATGTGTGCCCACTCCTCTGGATTCACACAGAAATCCGGATCTGTCCTATGTTTTGAATACGACGCGAACCATTGCAGAACATCTCCATCGTGGACAGCTCATCGTTCTAGAAAGCACAACCTATCCCGGGACGACAGAAGAGGAAATGCTTCCTATTCTTGAATCCACCGGACTTAAAGTCGGCAGTGATTTTTTCCTCGCTTATTCACCGGAACGGGAAAATCCTGGGGATAAAATTTTTTCTACAGCATCTATTCCCAAAGTGGTCGGTGGGCTTACAGCAGACTGCCGGCGCTGCGCAATAGCTTTTTATGACCAGATTGTTGTGAGCACTGTCCCTGTGAGCTCTCCAAAAGTGGCCGAAGCCACAAAACTTCTGGAGAATATTTTCCGTTCGGTCAATATTGCTTTGGTCAATGAGATGAAGATGATCTTCGACCGGATGGGGATCGATATCTGGGAAGTGATCAAAGCGGCATCCTCCAAACCTTTTGGTTTCATGCCTTTTTCTCCTGGACCGGGGTATGGTGGTCACTGCATTCCTGTCGATCCCTTCTATCTGACATGGAAGGCCAAAGAGGTCGATTACCAGACAAAGTTTATCGAGCTTGCCGGGGAAATCAATATCTTTATGCCTTATTATGTGGTCGGTAAAACTATCGATGCTTTAAACGAAAGAGGAAAAACCGTTAGGGATGCAAAAATATTGGTCCTTGGATTATCCTATAAGAAGGATATCGATGATCAACGGGAGTCGCCGGCGCTAAAAATTATCTCTCTTTTGCAGGAAAAGAGGATTTATGTGGCCTACAATGATCCCTATGTTCCGGTCACGATGGAGTACCGGGATTACCCGGGATTGAAACTTATATCAGTCAAGCTCACAGAAAAAAAACTTCAGTCTTTTGATGCGGTGATTATAGCGACAGATCATTCTGTCTATGATTTTGATTGGATTGTGAAGCACTCCTCTCTTGTTGTTGATACACGAAACGCGGTCAAAAAGAAAAGAAAAAATGTCATCAAGGCATAGACCGGCCGCTTGAATTAAAACTTCCTGATATATGGAGGCAAAATGAAAATAGGTATCATCGGCACTGGTTATGTTGGCATGGTGACAGCCGTATGCCTTGCAGAAATGGGCCATGACGTCATTGGAACGGACGTTGTCCCTGAGAAAATTGAAAAGGCCTCCAAGGGAATCGCTCATATTTACGAACCGGGTCTGGAGGAGCTCCTCAAAAAAGGCCTCGAACAGGGAAATCTCTCCTTCAGTATCGATTTAGCCGGGACGATTCAAGCTTCGGATGTGCTTTTTGTGTGTGTCAACACTCCTCCCAAAAAGGATGGGAGTGCTGATATGTCCTATGTTGAGGATGTATCGAGGACCATTGCAGAGAATCTCAACGCCTATAAAGTCATTGTCGAAAAAAGCACTGTTCCTGTCCAGACCTCGATGTGGATAAAGCGGATCATTTCACTTTATAAAAAAACTGACCAGGAATTTGATGTGGCCTCCAACCCGGAATTTTTAAAGGAAGGCGTTGCGGTCTCCGATTTCCAAAATCCCGACCGCATTATTATCGGTGTCGAAACGGAGAAAGCTAGAGAAATACTCGTAAAATTGTACGAAAAATACTCCGATAAAATTTTTGTCACAAATATCGATACGGCTGAACTTATCAAACATGCTTCCAATTCCTTTTTGGCCATGAAGATTTCTTTCATTAACCTAATAGCTGACCTGTGCGAGAAAACGGATGCCGATGTCGAGCTTATTGCTAAAGGAATGGGATTGGACACACGAATCGGCCCTCAATTTTTGAATGCGGGTTTGGGATACGGAGGATCATGTTTTCCCAAAGATGCGAGAGCTTTGGTCCATATCGGGGAGGAACTGGGAGTGAATTTCGATTTTCTAAGAGAAGTTGAAAAAATAAACACAAACAGGATCCGTGTCTTTGTAGATAAGATCAAAAAGGCTCTGTGGATTCTCAAAGACAAAAAGATCGCCGTTCTCGGCCTGGCTTTTAAGCCGGAAACAGATGACCTTCGGAATGCTCCCTCTGTTCGAGTGATCGAAGAGCTTCTTAATGAAGGGGCATTGCTGAGGCTTTATGATCCCAAGGCCATGGACAACATGAAGAGCTTTTTCCCGGAGAAAAGGCCGGATATTCAGTATATGTCGTCTCTTTATGATGCTGTTGATGGGGCGAATGCACTTTTATTGATCACCGAATGGGAAGAGTTTTCAAAGATGGATCTAAAAAAGGTCAAATCACTCATGGACAATCCCATCTTTATCGATGGCAGAAATGTATTTGTTCCAGAGGATGTCCGAAAAATGGGATTTGAATATTCTTCAATCGGACGGAAATAAGTCTTGATACACTGACTCCTCTTTTATCCTGAATAATTCATAAAAAATGTCGATGTTTGCTTTAATTTCTATATTTTCAGTATGTTTCCTTGCTTTTCGTAAAAACATGTTGAAAACTTTGTTATCGTTAGACTTTTTATCCATAATCAACATTTATTACCCTTTGGGCGAGTCGATAATACTCCATCTGCTTTGTTGCGACGCGGGTTAGGTTGGGACGGTTTGCAGTACATGAGTACAGCTTCATGCGTCGACGCCTCGTATCTGTGGCGCCCTCGTGAATTATCCAGGTTATTTTTTTTTAATTTCCAGAATATGTTTTTTAAAATCCGTGTCAATGACAATGTAGGTGTCCTGGTTTATCCTGGAAATGGAAAAGGGAACAGTTTGACCGTCCTTACTGACACGGAGAGCCGCCGATAATTTCTCCGATGATTCCTGCGTGTTTGAAATCCATGGAGAAAGAATTCTCACTTGACCGAAGTTATCCATGTTGCTGTTAAAGGCCATTTCAATTTTATTTTCTTCAGAAAAAAACGTGTATTCATAAGCCACAAATGAGTCAGATGCGGGTAGATAGACATGAACACGGCAGTTATCCTGAGAGAGCCGTGGTTCAAGTCGAAGACTGTTTTTTATCAATTTGATTCCCAGATAACCCTCAAAAAGCGCCTGCCCCAAGCTTCCGGCACTGCCGCAGAAGAGATCACTGCCCCTTCCTGTCCCATTTTGGTCATCCCATTCGAAGAAACCTCTATTGGCAATATTTTTAGAAATGATTTCCATCAATTTTTCAGCGGCTTGCCGGCTGAAACCGGAAGAAAACATGGTATTGACGAGTCTTCCTCCGAACCAGTCCCATTGGGCACCGTTCTGATACTCGAACGGTGTATCCAGCAGAGGATGTTTGAAAACATTCTTTGGGTAGGGAGGTAGGAGAGTCCCGCTGATTGTTGACATGTCGTAGGTTTTTTGTCTGTCTAAAGCTTCCAAAATAATTTTTGTTCTCTGTTCTGTGTCGGACATACCGGCCAGGATAGCCGTGACATTTCCTCCCATAGCAAATATGTCACTTTCATCAAAATCATGCTGCAGTGAATCGAGATGCACGTGAATCCTGTAAAACCCTTTGTCTTTCTGCCAGAGCCATGTATTGGCACTTGTTTTGATGGATTCCGTCGTCTTCCGCCAGAATACAGCCCTGCTTTCCTGTTCCAATTCCCCATACATTTCGGCCAATTGAGCTGCAGCCAAACAGAACATGCCTTGATCATATATATCTGCCGTCCAATAAGTTTTGGCGTCGACATCGACGGCCAACGCGTCGGCATCGATCATATCCACATCCCCCCAGTCAGCCGTGTGCGCTCCTGTTATCAAACCCAATTTTGGATCGAATCGATTTTGGAGAACAAACATCAATGCCTTGTCCAGCCTGCTGATAATGTTCTCCCCCATGATTTTTTTCTGAAGCCATTTCGGTCCGAGGAGCTCAAAGACCTGATAGGCGGACTGGACAAGACTGGTCTCCTGATCAGTTTCTGTGGTGTTTTTCTCGGAATCTCCTCGAGCATTTATCCAATCCTCTAGGGCTCCATTATCTTTCTGAAAGGCAAGATGTTCTTCAATCCAGGATGTGAGATAAGGTTGGCCATAAAAAAACTTAGAAACAAAAAGGATTGTATTGGCATCTCTTATCCAGATCTGAGGGTATTCTGTTCCTGCAGAGAATCCAAAAATCTCCCCAGTCAAACCGTTAAATTCGACTTCACTTTGGGCGAGCGTCAAACGAATGAGCCGGTAAAGCGTATTGAGTTCTTTGACATTTGAAGTGAATGTGGTGATTGTCCCGTAGTCGAGCGTCCATTCACTCCCATCTTCAATCCATTCCTGATTGAGGACAAACAGTGTGATCTTAAGGGTCTTCGATCCGTAATCTTTAAACCAGGATAGTCCTTCTCTAAGGAGATCAAATTCAAGAATGTAGCGGCCTTTCTCGAGTGGACTCTTTACAGCAATTGTGAAATCGACTTTCTGTCCGGGAAGAATGTCCTGGGGAATACTGAAACGCCGGTTGTCATATTGACTGATCTGGCCGGATTCATCTAGAAGATGATAGGACAGTAGACACGGATTCTCGGCCGTAGAACTCCAAGTTTTTTGCCCTATATTCTTCAGTTGAAGGCCTATGCGCAGCCTGTTCCCCGCTCTGACCGAATATTTTTTTTTCTCTGCCCGGATCGAGGCGCCGTACTCTAATGACCGCGGTTCTTCTTTTTCTTGACTCCTGCAGGATGCTGAAACAACGAGGATTGTCAACGCGATGATGGAAATAAATTTTATCCAATTCTTCATTTTTCAGGTAATATAAGGTTATCAGATAGACTTCCGAAGGTCTATCCCTTTTTAGTGGTTAAATGACGTTTTCAGAGGGGGGGATTTAAGGGGTGAGGTCTTTTGACAATTAGGGGATGAGCCCCTATAATTGGTGCTATGCTTGAGGATTTGAAAGACTTTTTTAAGCCCGGAACCGAAGAAGAATCTCTTGCCAAAGAGATCGACTTTACCCGTCTACCTAAACACGTGGCCATCATCATGGATGGGAACGGACGTTGGGCCAAAAAAAGGCGGCTGCCCCGTATCGAGGGCCATCGTGCTGGGTCAAAATCCGTACAGGAAGTGGTGGAAACCTCTGCCCGATTGGGAATCAAATACCTAACTCTTTATGCATTTTCTAAAGAGAATTGGAAACGGCCAAAAAAGGAAATTTCTACTCTCTGGAGACTTTTGGAGAATTATCTGAAAAGAGAAGATAAGGTGCTTGTCAAGAATAATCTGAAGTTGAAAATCATCGGCCAGATAGAAGATATTCCAGCTAATGTTCGCAGTGAACTGAAGCGTGTTGAGGAGCTGACAAAGAACAATACACGAATGACCGTTATCCTGGCTCTCAACTATGGCGGGAGAGCCGAGATTGTCGATGCCGTAAAGAAAATACTCAGGGATAAGACTATTGAACCAGCGTCTTTGAGTGAAGAGATGTTTTCCTCTTATCTTTACACTTCCGGAATACCCGATCCAGATCTTCTTATCCGGACGAGTGGAGAACAGAGGATATCCAATTTTTTATTGTGGGAAATTGCCTATTCTGAGATTTGGATAACACCCGCGTTTTGGCCCGACTTTCGTAGAAAACATATTCTGCAGGCCCTGGTCGAATTCCAAAAGAGGGAAAGGAGGTTTGGAGATATTCACCCTCCTGAAAATCTGAATGGATAATCGACTTGCCGGCGGCCCCTCAGCATCTTACTGGGGAATAGTAAAAAAAACCATCAAGGAAAGGTTCCTGGTGGCCATTATATTTATGGGGGTTTTATTTTTAGCCATTGAGTATTTTCCTGATCTCGGCTTCTTTTGTGTTTTACAGATTTTAATAATCATTTCTCTCTTTGAATTCTACAATCTCTTTAAAGAATCAAAGAATCCTCCCTATCAACTCCTAGGTTTGCTCATTTCTCTTATGATCAGTGCTTCCTTTTTGTTTGATGCCGTCACTCTTGAAATGGTTCTGCTGAGCAGCCTATTCTTAGCGGCCGTATATCCACTGATTTTTCTCAGGAAAGCTAATACGCTCGCTCCATTTGCCAATGCGGTAGCCTTGACTCTTTTGGGGCCGCTGTTTGTAAATCTCACAATCAATCACTTCTATTTTCTGCGTCTGGAGAAAGGGGCGGATTATGTGTATTTTCTAATGATAGTCGTTATCTGTGGAGATTCGGCCTCTTATTTTATCGGGAAATTTTGGGGAAAGCACCAGTTGGCCCCTAAAGCAAGTCCTCGTAAAACATGGGAAGGCACTTTTGCCGGATTCGTTTTTGCCGGGCTTAGTGCCCTGTTTGTCCAGCAGGTTTTGATCCCAGAAATTTTTTTATGGAAGGCCGTTGTCGTGGCCGTGTTGGTCAATGTTTTCGCACAAATTGGTGATCTTCTCGAATCCCTTTTCAAAAGAGCCGCAGGACGGAAAGATTCATCTAAAATTTTGGCTGGTCATGGTGGTTTTTTGGATAGAATAGATAGTTTTGTTCTGGCAGCGCCCTTTTTCTATTACATTTTAAAATATTTTCCTTTGAATTAAATGAAAAAGATTAATATCGCCGTACTTGGTTCGACAGGTTCGATAGGCCGCAGTACGCTTGAGGTCATCGATTTGCTGTCCCACAGATTCAATGTGATAGGTCTGGCTGCCGGGCGCAATACGGAGCTTCTTGCCAGTCAGATAAAAAAATTCAAGCCCGAGATTGTCTCTCTGGAAAAAGAGAGTGATGCTGATTTTCTCAAAGCTCAGGATATTAATGATTCCATTCAGATCCGATACGGTCAGGAGGGAACCGAAGAGATTGCCCGATGGAAAGACGTCGATACCGTTGTGGCGGCCATTACAGGAATAAGCGGTCTGAGATCAACCATTGCAGCCGTGAAATCAGGAAAAAAAGTGGCATTGGCCAATAAAGAATCCATGGTTGTGGCCGGGCCCCTTATTCAAAAATTGGCAAAAAATTCCGGAGCTCAGATTGTTCCTGTCGACAGCGAGCACAGCGGAGTTTTTCAGTGCTTAGCTAAGGAAGATAAAAAAGATGTAAAAAGAGTGATTCTTACCGCTTCCGGAGGCCCTTTTTTTCAAAGCACAAAAGAAGAGATGGATAACTCTACGATTGAAGATGCCCTCAACCATCCCCGCTGGAAAATGGGGGAGAAAGTGACGATTGACTCGGCCACCATGATGAACAAAGGTTTGGAATTGATTGAAGCCCATTGGCTTTTTGACCTTCAGCCCGAACAGTTGGATGTCCTGATTCATCCTCAAAGTATCGTTCATTCTCTCGTTGAGATGTGTGATGGTTCGGTAATCGCTCAGCTCAGCCAGCCGGATATGAAAATACCTATCCAGTATGCCCTCACATATCCGGAAAGAGAAGAAGCTCCGATACCTCCATTGGATTTAAGCCAAATAAAGGCATTGGAATTTTATGAAGTGGATACAGAAAAATTTCCGATGATTTTATTGGCTCGCGATGCATTGAATGAGGGGGACAGCGCACCTGTAGCATTAAATGCGGCCAATGAAGTGGTAGTTAAAGCTTTTCTAGAGAAAAAAATATTTTTTCCAGATATCTTTTCTGTTATAAACACAATCATGAAGGACCATAAGAAAAAACAAGTGGATAACCTTGATGATATCTTAAACGTCGACCGGGAGACGAAGCTGCAAACCCGGAATTTATTAGAGCAAGGGTTGTAACATGGACACAATAACCACAATCTTCGGCCAGATTCTGGCTTTTGTTATCGTATTTGGCGTGTTGGTCTTTTTCCATGAATTCGGTCATTTTTTTATGGCAAAACTCGTTGGAATACGGGTCGAAGTTTTTTCCTTTGGTTATGGGAAAAGACTTTTTGGAATAAAAAAAGGGGACACCGACTACCGGATCAGCTTGATCCCCATCGGAGGATTTGTCAAATTTACCGGTGAAGACGTTATTGAACAAAAAAGAGAGATCGAAGCCGGAGATTTCATGGCTGCTAAACGGTGGCAGAGATTTCTTGTCATGGTCATGGGCTCGGTGATGAATATTATTCTGGCCATCCTTCTTATGACCGTCGTCAATATGGTTTCCCACACTGTTTCCGCATACCATGAGCAGGCCCCTGTTATTGGTTTGATTGTATCCGGTTCACCTGCCGAACTGGCCAAAATAATGCCCGGGGATGAAATTATCAGCATCGACGGAAAAGAGACAAAGACGTGGAACGATGTGGAAATTGCGGTGGGGACGCGTCCGAACAGAACTTTAAAAATGGAAGTGAGAAGGGATGGAAGGATTATTCCCATAAATCTGACGACTGAAAGCAGAACACGATTGGCTTTTGGGTACGCCGGTTTTATGGCTGAAATCTGGACTCAAGTGACTCTAATCACGGCGAATTCACCGGCTGAGGAGGGTGGCCTTGAGGTCGGAGATATCGTTTTAGCCATAAATGGAGAGACTGTTTTCCATAATCAGTTCATTGAGATTGTTGAGAACAGTCCTGAAGTGGAACTCGAGTTTCTTGTAGATCGGAATGGGGAACACAGGACTTTGAACATAACACCAAAGCGGGAAGGAGATGTTGGAAAGATAGGGATAGGCCACATGGAAAATTTCATAATCAAGAAATTTGGTTTTTTTGCGGCCTTCGGTGAAAGTGTCAAATTTAATGTCAACCTGGCTTTTATGGTCATAGACTTCTTGAAGGATTTGATCACAGGAGAAGCTTCAGCCAAACAGCTTGGTGGCCCGCTTGAAATCGCCAATTTTTCTTATGCTGCACTTCGTGCAGGTTTTATGGCTATGGTGAGCTGGATTGCCTTTTTCAGCCTTCAGCTGGGAATCATCAATCTGTTTCCCATCCCTGTTTTGGATGGAGGACAAATACTGGTTCTGGGATTAGAGGGATTGTTCCGAAGGGATTTTAGTCTTAAGATCAAGCAGGTTGTCATGCAGATTGGATTTGCGATGTTCATTGTTTTGATTGTTTTCGTTCTTCTCAATGATATTGCCAAGCGGCTGCCAAACGGATGGGGGAGTTTCATTCCCTTTTAGATACAAGTCAAATGGAGTTGAAGCGCCGGAAAACACGACAGATCAACATCGGTGGAGTACCTGTAGGCGGGGGAGCTCCCATTGTCGTTCAGTCCATGACAAAAACCCACACTTGGGATATCCCATCCACTCTGGAGCAGATCAGAAAGCTGGAAGAGGCTGGGTGCGAGATTGTTCGTGTGGCCGTACCTGACCGTGAATCGGTAGAGGCCCTTGGTAAGATCAAAAAGCAAACGAGCATTCCCATTATTGCAGATATTCATTTTGACTACAGACTTGCTCTGGCTTCATTAAGTAAAGGTATTGACGGACTCCGTATCAATCCGGGGAATATCGGTGCGAGGGACAAGGTTCAAAAAATCGTGAATGCCGCAAAGGAACGGGAAATTCCAATTCGGATTGGGGTGAATTCCGGTTCGATCGAAAAAGACGTATTGAAAAAATATGGTGGGGCCACTTCTGAAGCCATGGTCGAGAGTGCCCTGCGTCATGTGAGAATTCTGGAAGATATGGATTTTTTTCATTTGAAGATTTCACTCAAAGCCTCTGATGTCAGCCGGACACTGAATGCCTACCGGCTTTTGGCCGAAAAAGTCGATTATCCATTCCATGCAGGAATTACCGAGGCAGGCAGTCTTATCCGTGGTACTGTCAAATCCTCTGTCGGACTTGCCCTACTTTTGAACCTGGGGCTGGCTGATACCATTCGGGTTTCTCTGACTGCGCCTCCGGAAGAAGAGGTAAGAATCGGTTTTTTGATCCTCTCCAGTCTTGGACTCCGTTCTTCCGGACCCAATATCATCTCCTGTCCTATCTGTGGTCGTTGTGATGTCGATCTTTTTGATATCTCCAATAGGATAGAAAAAGAGATTGCTTGTCTTAAAGAAGATATCGATGTGGCTGTTATGGGGTGTATGGTCAATGGGCCCGGGGAGGCCAAAGAGGCCGATATCGGGCTGGCCTGTGGAAAAGGTAAAGGCGTCGTATTTAAAAAGGGGAAACTCTCACGCCGGCTGAAGGAAGATGAAATTGTGAGCGAGTTTGTGGCAGAAGTAAAAAAGTTCGCAAGGGAAGGAAAGCAATGAGTGATGATTTAAGTGATAATAAATTTGAATTGAAAACGGAAACCCTCTCAAAGTTTAATATCCTCAAGAATACTCTCAAGGATATGGGCACCGTTCTTGTTGCATTTTCCGGAGGTGTTGATAGTTCTCTTCTGCTTAAGACAGCACAGGAAGTACTGGGGGACCGTGTGCTGGCGGTGATCGCACAGTCAGATACCTATCCTGAGAAAGAACAGGAAGAGGCCGTCAGGCTTGCTGAGGAGTGGAATGTCCGCCTCAAGATCATCCAGACAGATGAACTCGACAATCCTGAGTTTGTCCAGAATCCACCAACCAGATGTTATTTCTGTAAGAACGAGCTGTTTTCGAAACTGAAAGAGATTGCGTCCTCTGAAGGTATTCTTTATGTGTGCGATGGATCAAACTACGAGGACCTGGATGATTTCAGACCTGGAGCTCAAGCTGCGGCGGAATTGGGTGTAAGATCTCCCCTAAAAGAAGCTGGACTGGTCAAAGATGAGATTCGAGAGATTTCAAAATGGATGGGTTTACCTACATGGAACAAACCTTCTCTAGCCTGTCTGTCTTCTAGGTTTCCTTACAATACCGAGATTGATCGGGATTCCTTGAAACAGATTGCTCAAGCCGAAGATTACCTGAGGAGCAAAGGATTTACACAGGTGCGTGTCCGGCATCATGGCCAGATCGCCCGAATCGAAGTCGAGCCGGATGAGATTGTGATTATGATGGATCCAGAACTGAGGCGAGATGTGGTTGAAAATCTTAAGGCATTCGGGTACACATATGTCACAATTGATCTGGCGGGTTACAGGACCGGAAGCATGAACGAACCTCTCCCTGCCGAACTAAAAAAATAAATCTATTCAATTAAGTTATTTGGTTTCTCCCCTCTAAGCCCTTGGATTAGATTGTTTGCTGCCATAAAAGCCATTTTCAGCCGGGTTTCCCGGGTAGCGCTTCCTATGTGGGGGAGGAGGACGATGTTGTCCAAACTGAACAGATTGGGATGGATGGACGGCTCATCCTCATAGACATCCAGGCCGGCCCCCCAAATCGCTCCCTCCTTGAGGGCGTCAGCTAAGGACTCTTCATCGACTACGGGACCTCGAGACACATTGATGAGTATGGCTGTTTTTTTCATTAACTGGATATTGTCTTTTGAGATCAAGTGGAACGTCTTGGAAGTAAGTGTTGTATGGAGCGAGATGATATCCGAGGTCTGGAGCAGCTCTTCTAAGGAAAGTTGAGTAGCCTGGAGCTTGGCTTCCTCTTCAGGACTGAGGCCGTGTGGATCATGGTAGACAATGTCCATGCTGAAAGCCCTGGCTTTATGAGCTACGGCTTTTCCTATCCTTCCCATTCCGACAATCCCTAGACGCTTACCATTGAGCTCTTGCCCCAGAAAAAGGTCCAATGCCCAACCTTTGTAGTGGTCATCCCGGGTGAAAATATGGGCTTGAGGAATTCTTCGTGCGACGGCAAAGATGAGGGCCCATGTAAGTTCAGCCGTAGTTTCTGTGAGAATGCCGGGTGTATTGGTCACCATAATCCCTTTCTCTCTGGCAAAAGTGACGTCAATGTTGTTGTAGCCCACGGCGCAGTTGGCGATAATTTTTAGAGATGCTGCGGCATTGAGGACCTCTTTATCAATCGTAACGACGAGAAGGCTCAGCAGTCCGTCCTTATTCTTGATTTTTTCAATGAGTTCGTTTTTTGAAATATCACCATTGGATTTTCCAATCTCATATTCGACGTGTTTCTTAAGATATTCCAGGACTTCAGAGAATATCTTGTGGGTGATGAGAACCTTAGGTTTCATCTTTTTCTTCCTCGAGGATGAACGGTAAAAAATATTTTTTAATGTTTTTATGCAATAGGGGGCTAAAAAATCCAATTTTGTGTTTGTCTTCAGTAAGAATATCACTGACCAGCATCAATGCCGCGGCTCGAAGACCGTAATACTTCGCAAGTGCAAAGACGGCGGATGTTTCCATATCGACAGCACCGATGTGTTGATGCTGTTTCTCCGTGAACCAGGACAGAGTTTCACGGAACGGTGCGTCTGTTGTGACCAAAGTATTTTTGCTGTAAGCCATTTTTTTTGAGTCCAGCACATCTTCAATCCATTTCCGGAGAGAGGGGGAGGGTGAAAACGATTGCTTGCGGGGAAAATAGTGTTTGGATGTGCCCTCTTCTGAAATAGCCCCGGTTATGCTTACGGCATCTCCTATTCTGGATCCTGTTATCAGTGAACCGCAGAATCCAAGCACAATGATTTCTTCGGCTCCTGAGGCGATGAGCCGTTCAAGCGACAAAACGGCCAGTGGAGAGCTTATACATTGGTACAGGAGGATTTTATCCTTGAGAAGCCATATCTTGCCAAATGGAGTATCCTTTTTTTTCTCGATGTACTTTTTGACACTAAGGCGGATAGTGCTCAAAGGGGAATCTATGGGGATGTAGATGATTCTTTTTTTTGAGAATCCTTTGAAAGGAGTGGGCTTGACCAGCGGCGGTTCTCTCATTTTTTCCTATCAATTATATCATTTTTTAAACTAGAATAAGAAACATGAGAATGAGAAGAGTTCCACTTGAAGACATCAAACTTAACGATCAGCGGTTCCGCATTTCTTTTTTTTGTTCTTTAGATCTGCTCTCTCAATCCATTCAGGTTGTCGGATTGATTTGCCCTCCCGTGGTCACACTCCGGAATGGATTTTTGGTTCCTGTCACAGGATGGAAGAGGATTTTATCCTGCAAAAAGCTTTCTTTGTCTCCCATTCCTGTGTTTGTGAGTAAAGAGACGGATGACCTGAAGAGTTTTAAAATGGCCATTTTTGAGAATTTGACCACTCGGGAATTCGATCTGATTGAGCGGGCGGAAATTGTAAGCCGATTAAAAAAATTCGGAGAAGCCGAGGACAAAATAATCGGAAAATATCTTCCCCTCTTAAGAATCCCGCCGACATATGATTATTATGATCTCTATAAAAAAATCTCGAGGATGAGCAAAAAAGAGAAATATATTTTAAATCAAAAAAAAATGGCACTAGCTGTGGTTGAACATCTTGTTCAATTTTCCTCGAAAGAGAGACAACTTTTTTTCCCGCTGCTAGTTTGCCTAAGCCAGAATAAGCAAAAAGATCTACTGGAAACGGCAAGAGAAATTTCTTTCAAGCGCAATATTCCGGTCAGTGAGATCTTCAGCACGGAAGAGATAAAAGGCATTTTTTTTTCTGAAAATCTTTCTTCTATCCAGAAAGCCGATAGAATCCGTGAGCTGCTAAAGAAAAAACGATTTCCTTTACTTTCCGCTCGAGAAAAATCCTTTGAATATTCGAAGAAAAAACTTGATTGGCCAAAGGATATCGAACTTTATCCCACACCTTATTATGAAGATAATATGGTTCATATCAAATTCAGCTTCTCAGGGCATAAAGACTATTTAAAAAAAATATTCAATCTCCGAAGCATGGCTGAAAAAGATGAATTTGCCGCTCTAGTAAAAACGGTTTCGGATGAATAACCTGCAATTTTCCCCAAAAAAAATATTTGTCGACAAAAAAAGCCTGAATTTTCCTCTTACGGAAAAAATTCTTCAAAAAACAGGACATGTGCCGTTTGAGGTCGTTGAAAATATTCAGAGCGTTCTGGACTCAGTTCATGTAAATAAAGACCCTGTTTCATTAGGAAAGTCAATACTCCTTCTCACATCCCAGAAGGGTGATTTTGTCAAACCCTGCCCCTGTACTCCCGGATACATAGGGTGTAATTATTTCATTATCAATTTGGATTTGAACTGTCCAATGGACTGTTCTTACTGTATCCTTCAATATTATCTTTCAAATCCATTCATAACCGTTCATGTCAACAGGCAGGATCTTTGGAACCAATTGGATATATTTTTGGGCACATACAAAAATAAAAGACTGCGTTTGGGAACGGGAGAGCTGGGGGATTCGTTAGCTCTTGATCATCTGACTGAAAATTCTAAGGATTTGATTTCGTATTTTCGCACTAAAACTTTTGTTCTTTTTGAGCTGAAAACAAAGACAGTGAACATTGAAAATCTTTTATCCGTGGAACCCGCAGAGAATATAATCATTTCCTGGTCACTCAACTCTGAAGGGATAGCGCGAATGGAAGAGAAGGGAGCTCCGCCGGTTCATTGCAGAATAGAAGCCGCTCAAAGAATTGCCAAAAGAGGTTTTAGAGTAGGTTTTCATTTTGATCCAATCATTTTACATTCAGGATGGGAAGAGGGGTATGCCGAAATTATAAGTTCACTCTTTTCTTCCATCGAGCCCAATCAGATAGCCTGGATCAGTCTGGGGAGCTTAAGGTTTCCGCCGCACCTCAAACCGATCATTCAGAGGAGGTTTCCAAAATCACGGATCATCTATGAAGAAATGATACGCGGGAAAGACGGAAAATATCGGTATTTTAAACCTCTCCGTATAGATCTGTACAGAAAGATTGTCAATCTTATTAAAAGAAATGGAGGGGAGAAAGTCCCTCTCTATTTTTGTATGGAGAGTAAGGAGATCTGGGAAAAAGGACTCAAAAAAAAACCGAGGGATAAGGACGATGTTGAAAAGTCCATCTCCTTACCCCTCAGAATATGTCGATAATTTGCGAACTCTAAAAAGTCAAAACTGATCGTCTTGGATCACTCTATTCCTTCTGTCTTCTTTTCTGCAATAATACCCACGATCTCCACGCCCGCCTCTTTCAGAGGACCAATGATCTCTACGAAGCGTCCAAACTCCAAGTCCTGGTCTGCTTTCAAATAGAGTTTTCTATCGCCGGCTGTCAGCATTATCTCTTCCAGCAAAATAGCGAGATCTTCCTCCGTCACCTTATCATTGTTCAAGTACAACGTTCCATCCTTTTTGATAGAGAGAACGATCTCCGGATTTTCGGGAAAATCGATCATATTTAATGCGGTGGGGAGTCGAACATCGACGCCTTTTTTTACCAGGGGCGTAATAACCATAAAGATAATCAGCAGAACTAGAAGAATGTCACAAAGAGGAACCACATTAGGTTCAGATATGACGTCTTCGTTGCTGTTTGAAACGTTCATACTCATCTTACACCTCTCTATCTCTATTAAATCAATAATAAAGATGTTTCAATTTATACAGGTTTTTGTTTTTCTTTGATGAAGAAGTCAATGATCTCGGAACTGGTGTTGGCCATTTCAGCTTGATAGACTTCGACTTTTGAATTCAAGATATTGTAGCACCACAAGGCGATAATGGCCACGCCGATTCCAAAAGCAGTCGTGATTAGAGCTTCAGAAATACCGCCGGCAACAGCCCCGATACCACCTGATCCGGTCAGCGCCATGCCTCTAAAAGCATTGATGATCCCGGCGATTGTTCCGAACAGTCCGATAAACGGTGAAGATGTGGCGATTGTTGCCACTAAGCTTAAACCTTTTTTTAATTCCTGCGTGAAGATGACAGAAGATCTCTCCATTCCTCTCGAAGCGGCCGAAATCTGCTCTTCCATATTGAGGTTAGCTTTTTTCCCCTCAAAGAATTCCTGGATTCCAGAAGCCGTGACTCGAGCAAGATGGCTTCCCCTATATTCCTTCTTGGACGAAAGACTCAGGGCCTCTTCAACTTTTCCACTCTTTAGCAGACTCGCGAGTTTTGGAGCGATTTGCTTGGATTTTCTTTTAGCTTTTGCAAAAACGAGATTTTTTTCGATGAAAAAATAGAAAGCTAAGATGGATAAACCAATCAAAAGAATCGAAACCGACTTGGCCAAGGCTCCCATGGCCTGCCACATTTCAATTAGACCAAATTGCATTTTAAGTACCTCCTTGTAAGATAGTAAGCCATAGATAGCTTTTTCTTTTATTTTAATTTAAAAATAACAGTGACAGTAAAAATAACTCCTCTTGGACGACCGTTGATGACCATGGGTTCGTATACCCACTGGCGCACGGCATCGATGGCAGCCTGATTGAGAAGGGGAATCGATCTCAAAACCTTGACCTGCTGAACCCGGCCGTACATATCGGTTGTTGCTTCGATGATACATATCCCTTCGATCCTTGCCTGGCGGGCGATTTCAGGGTAGATAGGTTCGACACGATGGATGAGTTTGGGCTGCTTGATTTCTCCAATAGCCCTTATAGGGGCTTCGATCTCTCCGACGACTCCGCCGAGAACTCCACCGACGACTCCGCCGAGAACTCCACCAATGACTCCACCTTCGACTCCACCTTCCACTCCGCCATCGATGCCGATGTCGATGAGTTCTTCTTCTGCAATTTCATCCGGGATTTCGACGGGAGCTACGAGCTGTCCGGGTTTGATGTTGGTTTGAGCCTGAACAGGCTTTATGCGAGTCCTTGTGCGTTTGGGGCGGGTTTTTTTAGCAGGGGGAGGAGGTGGGGGAGGAGGTGGGGGAGGAGGTGCGAGAAAGGCGCTGTAAACTTCAACTTGAGGAAGGTTCTTTGAGCTTAAAAGCGGTAGGACAACCATCGCAGCCATTATGAGGAGATGGAAGAGTAATGCAATGGGAAAGGCAAAGGCTTTTCGTCCCCTCCCTTTCTCTGTGAAAAGGAAAGAGTCCTTAAAGAGATCGGGGACGACTTCAGGTTTAGGTGTATGTTTTTCAGCCATTTTGCACCTCTTTTTCAGGATTTATTTCGAAAATAAAACCAAAGTATAAAAGAAAAATACCGTTTTGACAAGTGGTATTTCTTCACTTTCCAAGTCCCTTTTTCGGTTTAAAAATTTTGTTCCAAAAATAGAGTAAAGAACAGGATTGGTAGATCGAAGAATAGGTTCCGATGACAACACCGATCATCATAGTGAAGGCAAAATCATTGATGACAGGTCCTCCAAAAATAAACAGAGCAGCCACCGTCACAAACGTTGTCCCGGATGTGATCACCGTTCGGCTGAGAGTCTGATTGATGCTTGTGTCAAGGATCTGATTGAGTTCATGCTTTCTTAAGAGCTTAATGTTGTCACGGACCCGGTCAAAAATAACTATTGTATCATTGAGGGAGTACCCAACAATCGTTAAGATGGCCGCAATGACAGGGAGGTTGATTTCTCTATTCGTAAAAGAAAAGATACCCATAGTGATTATAACATCGTGAGCCAGAGTTAAAATAGCGGCGACTCCGTAAGCAAATTTGAATCGAATGCCGATGTAAGTAAGCATGCCTATCAGGGCCCATACAGTGGCCTGTGTGGCTCGTCGCCTTAAGTCAGACCCAACCTGAGGTCCAACGGTTTCTCTGCGTTTGACCGATAAACTTCCCAGGAATGTTTTTTCTTTCAAGAACTCTATGGCCTCTGGACCTATGTCTTCAATGGGAAGCTGATCGAAATTTTCAATTATGCCTTTCTGCGTGTCATTTTCTTTTGTATCAAAGATATAATTTGCGATGTTGATTGATTCATTGGGGAATGAGGGTTCAAGGAGACGGATGATTTCACTGATATCACTACTATTAAGATCTTTCAAACCGCTTTGTACGGCCTGTCTATCCTTGTCAGATTTTAGAAGGTTAACGATTTTTTCAGCCATAATTGTATGAGTTTCCAGCTCCAGTTCGGTCTCCTCTTCGGGCAACATGGCTCTGATAATATACTCTCTCTGCTCTTTCTCCACTTCCTGAATCTTAATGCTTTCCAGATCGGGCACGGTGAGCGACTGCCTCAGTTCAGAAATGGATATGGGTGAGACGAACCTGATTTGGATTAACGCCCCTCCGGCAAAGTCAATACCGGGAGTGATTTTTTTCCCGACCGTCATATTAAAAATTCCGGCGACGATAAAAATCCCGGATAGTCCGAATGCAAACAGCTTGTAGCGCATGAATGGAAAATTGGGCTTCTTGAATATTTGCATGGTTATATACTCAGTTTCTCTCGCTTTTTTCCGTGTGTGATGAAGACATCAAATATCAGCCTTGAGACAAACAGGGCTGTGAACATGGACGCGGAGATTCCGATGATCAGAGTTACGGCGAATCCCCGCAGAGGGCCTGTGCCGAATTGGAAAAGGAAGATGGCTGCGATAATTGTCGTCATATTGGCATCCAGGATAGTTCGGAAGGCCCGGGAAAATCCGGAGGAAATGGAACTCTTTATGCTTTTGCCCTGCGACAGTTCTTCTCTTATCCTTTCAAATACAAGAACATTGGCGTCCACAGACATCCCGATGACCAAGATGATACCGGCGATACCGGGTAGAGTCAGGCTGGCTTTAAAATAGGCTAGAGCGCCCATCAAGATGAGGATATTTAAGATCAGTGCGGCTATGGCGTTAAATCCGGAGAGCTTGTAATAAATCCCCATGAAGACCAGGACCAGAAGGAGGGCTGCGATGATGGCAAAAAATCCTTTATTTATGGAGTCCCTGCCCAGTGAGGGACCGATGATGCGTTGTTCCAGGTATTTTAAGGTCGCTGGCATAGCCCCGGCTCTGAGGACCAATGACAGATCATCGGCTTCTTCAGTGGTGTAACGTCCGCTTATTCTCCCCTGGCCTGTGGGTATGACGTCTTCGATGACCGGGGCGGATTGAACCTTGTCGTCGAGCACGATGGCCAGCTGCCTTCCGATATTATCCTGAGTGGTCTTGTGGAATCTTTTGCTTCCGTCAGGACTGAGCGTAAACAAAACGACGGGATTGTTATAGTCGTCTGATGACCTCCGGGCCATCCTTAAATCTTTTCCGGTGACTTCAGCGACACGATTGAGAAGGTAGTATCGTCTTTCGGCTTTTTCAGGATCACCTTCGAGAATCTCCATATCTGCCGGGACTTCTCCTCCGAATTCAGTTAGAAGGGTCTCGACATCGTCAGCCGCGGCTTTGACCAGCTTCCATTCTAAAAGGGCCGTCCTTGAGATGATGTTTTTGACTCTCTCTGAATTCTCAACACCGGGAAGCTCTACGATGATGCGGTCTCCGGTAAAACCTCCCTGGCGTTGAATGGTGGGTTCGGTCAATCCGAGTTCATCGACTCTGTTCCAGATGGTTTCTTCAGTTTGCCGGACAGCCTGATCGCGAAGATAAAGAATGAGATTTTGCTTCATAACGAGCGTGGCATCGCTTCCGGAAATGGAGAGATCCCAGTCTCTTCCAACAGACTCGTCAGCTAAATCTCTGACCTGTCTTTCTTTTCCTGACTCGAACTGCTTAATCGTGAATCTCCCGACACGGCTTTCATCCTTGGAAATGGCCTCATATGTAATGAGTTCTTTATCCAATTCTTCTTGGAGTCGAAGAATAACCAGGTCTGTTTCATGATTGAGTGCATCATCTGTCATGACCTGAAGGACCAGATGCACCCCCCCTCTTAAATCCAGGCCCAGCTGGATTTTCTCGCCTGGTGGAAAGGAGAGGAAGATGGAGAGAGCGATAATGGAAAGGACGAGTATAAATTTCCAGCGTAAATTTTTTTTCATTTATGCATTCCGCCTCAATAACTCTCTATATGTATGCGATGGATATAGAGAATATGTTTACCTTATTTTTCTTCTTTCTTGTCTCCCAGGATTACAGAGATGGCATTTTTCGTGACATCGACTTTGACATTTGCCGAGATTTTCAGCTCAATCCGGTCTTTCTGGGTTCCCATGACTGTCCCATAGATCCCGCCTGTGGTGATGACCTTATTTCCTGGCTTGAGGGCCTCGATCATTTCCTGATGTTTTTTCTGTTTTTTTTTAGAGGGGAGGATGATCAGGACATAAAAAATCACAAAAACGAGAATAAACGGAAGAAAGGTCACGATCCCTGGGGAACGTGCACCAGGAGGGGCCTGGCGCATTAATGTTGCGAAGCTTGCTAGTAACATTATTCTGTTTCCTTTTTCCTCTTTTATTTTAAAATTGTACTCTTGAAATCCAAGTACGATTTTGATTGGATAGCTTGCCGAATTTTTTGGAAGATGTCAAGATAAAAATGCAGATTGTGTATGGTGTTTAATGTGGCCGAACTCATTTCATTTCTCTCAAAAAGATGGCGTAAATAGGCCCTCGAAAAGTTTAAGCAGGTGTAGCAGGAACAGTTTTCATCAATGGGCTTTTCGTCGTTGGCATACTTTTGATTCTTTATAATCAGCCTTCCGCTGCTGGTGAACAGCGTTCCATTTCTTGCATTTCTTGTAGGAAGCACACAGTCAAAAAGGTCGACACCTCTGTCGACGGCTTCAAGGATGTCCTGGATATATCCGATACCCATCAAATAGCGCGGCTTATTAAGAGGAAGAAGAGAACAGGATTTCTCCACCGTTTCCATAAACTGAGACTTAGGTTCTCCAATGCCCAAACCTCCCAAGGCATAGCCGTCGAAGTCGATTTCGAGAAGATCTTCGATGCTTTTTTTCCTCAAATCCCAGTGGACGCTTCCCTGACAGATTCCCCAGAGGCGCTGATTGTTGATGTTGTCGAGAAAATATTTTCGTGAACGTGCGGCCCATCGCGTTGTCAGCTCGACAGACTCCTTTATTGTATCCGAGGAGGAAGGATACGGAGGAAAGTGGTCCAAAGGCATCATGATGTCTGTCCCGAGATTCCGCTGGATTTCGATGACTTCCTCAGGAGAAACAAACAGTTTTGTGCCGTCCAGATGTGAAGAAAACTCCACACCTTCTTCTTTAACCTTGACGAGATCCGAGAGGCTGTATATCTGGTAGCCTCCACTATCTGAAAGAATAGGCCTATCCCATGTTATAAAGGAATGGACGCCACCCAAACGACGAATCGTTTCAGTCCCGGGTCTAAGAAAAAGGTGGTAGGCATTGACAAGGATGAGCTGGGCGCCTAAGCTTTCGACTTGACTGTGAGTGAGGGATTTTACGGAACCTTGACTGGCTACGGGCGCAAAGGCTGGTGTTTCAATGGGTCCATGTTGTGTATGGATGATCCCTGTCCGCGCGGACGACGTGTTGTCCTGGGCTGTGATGCTGAAGTTTTTAGTGTTTTTGTTCATGTGTTCATTTCGCAAATCGAAATTGTATTACGTCGCCATCCTGAATGAAGTAATCCTTCCCTTCCAGCCGGACGGCCGCCTGTTCTTTAGAAGCCTGAAAGGAACCGTGCTTGAGAAGTTCATTCCATGGTATCACTTCGGCCCTGATAAAACCCCTTTCTATATCGGAATGGATTGCACCTGCTGCACGCACAGCGGGCGTGTTTTTTTTAATTGTCCAGGCTTTGACTTCTGCCTTTCCTATGGTAAAAAAAGTAATCACCTGAAGAAGGTTATAAGAAGCTTTGAGAAACTTTTGCGCGCTGAGTTCGGCTAGTCCGTATTCCTTGAGGAAGGCTTCTTTTTCATCGCCATCCAATTCCGCAATTTCTTTCTCAATGCTGCCGCAGAAAGCAAGCACAACTGTTCCTTTCTTGTGAGGGGCATAGATGGATTCAGGCTGATCTACAGCGGCGATGTTGTCTTCATCGACATTGATCATGTGGAAAAGCGGTTTTTGTGTCAGGAATGCAAAACCTCTGAGGAGTTTTTCTTCTGATGGGGATAAATCAGCTTCGCGAACTGCCGTTCCATCTTCGAGCAGAGAAAACAAGTGCTGGAGGAGTTCGAATTCTTTTTCTCCGTCTGGATTTTTTGACCTTTTAAGATCTTTTTCCAAAGAACCGATCCGAGATTCGATGGACATTAAATCCGCCAGAAGCAGCTCTTCTTCCATGGCCAAAATGTCCCTTTTTGCATCGACACTTCCCTTGGGATGCGGGATTTGGGGATCACTGTATCCACGTATGACATGGGTGAGTCCATCCGCTTTCCGAAGATAATTGAGATAGGCTTCATTTTTTACGTCTCCGTAGGAGATGCCTGCCAGGTCGACATAGTCGACGGCTGCCGGTTTTTTCTCCTTATCCTGGTAAAGTTCCCATATTTGATCCAGACGGTCATCGGGAATCAAACAAGTCCTTAAATTCGTTTCCTTTTTTCTTGTGCCGTATGCATGGACTTCAATATTTGCCCCTGTCAAGAGGTTAAAAAGTGTGGTTTTACCGGATTTTGGATATCCGAACAGAGTGAAATTCATACCCTTAGCATAATTCCCAAATCCCAAAACGTCAAACAAGAGACAAGGGAAATGCTATTGCTGAAAGGGATGATTTCGGCTATAGTAGATGTTTCATTCGAGAATTGAGATGCAAAAAGAAAAGAAAAAGCGCGAAAAAAGTGTATTCAGAGAGTATTTTGAACTCTTCGCTGAAACAGCCATTTTTGTGTTTTTTGTGATGACCTTTATTGTCCAGGCCTTCCAGATACCAACGGGATCGATGGAGACTACTCTTTTAATCGGCGATTTTTTGCTGGTGAATAAGCTGGCCTATACGCAATCAAAATATGGATTTGAGAAACTCATCCTTCCTCACAGAGACATCAAGAGAGGAGATATCATTGTCTTTAAATGGCCCAGGGAACTTGATAAGGATTTTGTCAAACGTGTTATTGCGCTTGAAGGGGAAAAGATCGAGATTAAAGATAAACAGGTCTATATAGACGACAAACCGATCACAGAGGACTATAAAGTCCACAATGACGAGCGAGTCTACACGCGCAGCGAGTATTATCGGTATGATAGTATCATAAGAGATAATTACGGTCCTCAAATCGTTCCTCCGGGTCATGTCTTTGCGATGGGAGATAATCGCGACAATAGCAGTGACAGCCGTTTCTGGGGTTTTTTGCCTATCAATTATATAAAAGGAAGGCCCTGGGTTATCTATTTTTCCTATCAAGCTGAAAGAGACGCTTATTTAAAAACAAGCGTGAGAGAAAGATTGAAAAAATTTGTGAACTTCATCCCGAAGGCGAGGTGGAAAAGGGTTTTCAGGATTGTAAAGTAAACCTTACGGAAAACGTTCTCTATTCTGAATAATTCAGGCTATTTGCGGGGGGGATTGATTTCGTAATCTTCGTAGGACGAAATATAGAGAACCGGATTTTTATACTCGTTCAAGAAAATCGAGCTGTTGACAATTCCATCCATATCCTTTCCTACTGGCAGACCTAAATAATTGAGCAGAGTAGGTACGATATCGACCAGCTTCATTCCCGAGATGTTTTTCCCCTTGTTGATTTCCTGCCCGAAGAAAAAAACCACACCTTCAGGAGCTCTCTCGTGATAAGCGGAGATTTCAGCATTGCCCAGCATCCACTCGACAAACCTTTTCCACAGGGGAAGAGGCTCGGTCCCATGGGGGGAATAGACAACAAGAAGTTCTTCGCCCATTTTTAGAGAGGCTAAATACTTGCTGATGATCTGATCGTAGAATTGGTAGTAGCGTTCGATGACAGTGCTGTATTTATTGATTTCATCCTGATTAAGAATGCCGAAAAGTTCGGGAAAGCTGTACTTGTAAAAATAGGATTCGGCGATGTTCAGGCCGTTGAGAAAAAAATAAAGCATCTGAGGTTGATGCTGATTTTTCATCTCTGTAACGGATTCTTCGTATTCCACATCCGTATAGAGTGCGGTTTTAACCAGTTGGAAGATTTCATCTGTTTCAAATTTGAGATCTTCAAACAAATGGTTAAATGTGGTTTCAGCTTTTTGACCAGGTTTCCCGATTTCTTGATTAAACGGCCAATCTTTTTTTACGTATGTCGTTTCATTATCTTCGAAGATCTTCCAAATATCTTTGGTGTGGATTTTCGGAATATTTGGCGAAATCCTGAGAATAGGAGTTCTGAGAAGCTGTCTGAAAAAAAGATATCGGGGGACAACTTCCAATTGGCTTTCGAGTCCCAAGTAATTGTAAGTATATGGAGAAAGCTGTCGGTGTTTAGAGGGGAGTTTGCCCGTATTAAAGGAATTGATCAGCATGAGGGGCTCATTTGGAGAAGAGCTCTCCAGCCTTCCCCAACTTCCCTGGTCCATGAGCACTTGAAAGTTCCGGAGTTTCCCCTCATTGATTAGGGGAATGAGAAAGTCGAAGCTTAATCCTTCGAGGCCGATGATGGTGATTTTTTTATCGATTTTTGTAACCTCAAGATGGGCGAAGGTTTCTTTTTTTTGAGGCTGCGGAAAATTTGTTCTTTGGAAAATCGTAAGAGTCATTGTTACTGTGAAGAGGAGAGGGAAAAGCCAGAGAATTATTTTTTTCTTCGAACTGTGGTAGGTATAAAGAATGATGATCCCAAGGATAGAAAAAAGGATCAAAAAGATAGGTTGGATATCAAGAAAATATAGAGTCCGCCCATCGAAAAATGATATGAAAAAATCGCGGTTGGCTTTGAAAATGACCAAATAGACGATGGTCAGTAAAGAAAAACTGACGATGAGGAATGAGGGAGAGATAATAGTAATGTGTCTTTTTTTTTCCGTAAAAAATTGATAGACATAAAAGATCAGAACACACAGGAATGTGATAAAAAGTCCATATGTAATAAAAAGGAATAGCGTTAGTTGGCTAAAAACTTTGATCTGAAACGACAGATTGATGTTTAGATCCAGGATAAGCAGGGCGAGCAGGTTGCTGAAAAACAATCCACTTATTAACGAATTGGTAAGAACTTTCAGGAATTTCACATCAGAAAACTACCATGATTTCTAGGCGTCGTCAACATCGGTGTAAAAGAGTATGAAAAAGTTGAATCAAGTGGAAATATAAAATAAGATAATTAAGGTGGATAATCCAATCATTGCTCTTTTAACCGATTTCGGAGAAGTGGATTTTTTTGTGCCTTCCTTAAAGGGAGTTATTGCCAGTATCAATCCACTAGCTAAGGTTATAGATGTCACTCATCGTATTCCTTCATTTGATGTGCATGCGGGGAGTTTCGTCCTTTTTGCTTCCTATCGGTTCTTTCCAAAAGAAACTATATTTGTTGCGGTCATTGATCCCACGGTGGGCTCCTCCAGAAAGATCTTACTGGTTGAGACTAAAAAGTATTTTTTTATCGCTCCGGATAACGGCATTCTCAGTCTTGTGCTGGAAGAGGAAGACGTTATTCAGCTTAGAGAAATCTCTAATCCCAAATATTTTCTCAAGCGAACCGGTGTAACATTTGATGGACGTGACAAAATGGCGCCTGTATCAGCATGGTTGTCTCTAGGAATATCACCTGAGGAATTTGGTCCACAAGCAAGAACCAAACAAAAAAAAACACTGAACAGGCTGCATCAGACTGCTGATGAAATTGAGGGGACAATCCTCTATAAAGACAAATTTGGAAATTTAATCACTAACGTTCCCTCATCCCAGCTTGATTCCCTCGTGAAGAAACAGGGACAGGGGGCCGTTTGTCTGATTGCCGGAGAAAATATTATAATGTATGGAGATTTTTACTCAGCGGTTCCTATTGGGGAGCCAGTTTTTCTTTTCGGAAGCTTGGGATTTATAGAAATCGCTGTGCGGGAAGGATCGGCTTTTAATAAATTAAAGGTGAAACCAGGGGACAGCATCAAGATCACACATTTTAATAACCTATAAAGTTATGGAATATTTACACGGAACCATTGAAAGTGTTGTCTACTACAGCCCCGAGACCGGCTATACGGTATGCAAATTTTCCGGTGAGGATGGTCTGGTTTTTACCATGGTCGGGACATTTCCTCCTATGTCACCGGGTGAAACGTTGAAGATCAAGGGAAAATGGGTCATCAATCCAAAATTTGGGAAACAGTTCAGTGTCGAAAACTATATTCCCCTGCTTCCTTCCTCCGTCAAAGGGATAGAGAAATTCTTATCTTCAGGGCTCATCAAGGGAATAGGTCCTGTTATTGCTAAAAGGATCGTCAGTCGATTTGGCCCACAGACTATCGAAATTCTTTCGAATAATATCAGCAAGCTCAAACAGGTTGATGGAGTGGGGAAGGTTAAATTCAACGAAATCAAGAAGTCTTGGAGTATGAATGAGGATATTCGTGAGCTCATCATTTTTCTTCAGGAACACAATATCACGACTGGACTGGCCACGAAAATTTACCGCCAGTATGGAAAAAAATCCTACCACATCCTCAAGACGAATCCTTACCAGGCGTGCCATGATATTTGGGGTGTAGGATTTAAAACTGCGGACCAGATCGCTCTTAATTTGGGGATGAGTCCCTTATCGCCGGAACGGATCAAAGCCTATATTCTGTATGCCCTCGAAAAGGATAACGAGCAGGGTCATGTGTTTTCATTTCAGAAGGATCTGATTAAAACATGTCAAAAAGAATTAGAAGCAGGAGTGGAAAAAATTCTGGAAGCTCTCAAAGAACTGAAATCAAAAAAACTTATTAAAGCGGAACACGTCGAAGAGGATGAAGCGATTTTCCTGCCTTTTTATTATATGGCGCAAGAAGATGTGGTGAAAGATATCTACAATTTAGCTCATTTTCCATTCTCGAGACCAGAGTTCGATGTAGAAAAAGAGATCCGTGGTGCTGAAAAAGATCTTCAAATCCGGTTTTCTCCTGTGCAAAGACTGGCCATTAAAGAAAGTGTTTATAAGAAAATTTTGGTGATCACAGGAGGGCCCGGGACAGGGAAAACAACCATTATCAAAGCTATCCTCGATCTTTTCCATAAAGAGGGACGAACAGTCCTTCTTGCCGCGCCGACAGGCCGGGCTGCAAAGCGGTTATCTGAGACCACCCGGAGCATTGCAAAGACTCTTCACAGGACACTCGAATTTACTCCCAAACTCGGCACCTTCCGGCGAAACGAAAATAATCCTCTTCGAGGGGACGCTCTGATTATCGATGAATTTTCCATGGTCGATTTACCTCTGATGTATCATCTGTTAAAGGCTGTGCCCAGGGAAATGCACCTAATTCTTGTGGGAGATAAAGACCAGCTGCCATCGGTGGGGCCGGGAAATCTTCTTCGTGATTTTATAGAATCTGAGATCGTCGAAGTGGTGCGGCTCGATGAAATTTTTCGGCAGGAAAAGGAAAGTTTGATTGTCTATAATGCCCACCGTGTGAATCATGGGGAGAAGCTTGTTTATCCTGAAAAAGGAGATACGGAATCGGATTTTTACTTTATTCGCCAGGAAGATGACCAAAAGGCGTTCAAAACGATTATCAATTTGTGTTCCGACCGCATCCCGCAAAAGCTCAATTTGGATCCTCTCTCACCGGAAATCCAGGTGATCAGCCCGATGTACCGAGGTATTGTCGGAGTTGAAAATTTAAATACTGAACTGCAGAAGCGACTCAATCCAAGCCAGGATGGGCTGAAATTGGGCAGCCGTGAGATCCGGATTTATGATAAAGTCATGCAGATCAAAAACAATTATGACAAAGATGTTTTTAATGGAGATATCGGATCGGTAGTGGATGTGGATAAAAGAGCCTTCAGGATAGTTGTCAGCTATGATGGACGAGATGTCCTCTATCAGAGGGAAGAACTGAATCAGATTGTCCTTGCCTATGCCGTTTCGGTACATAAGTCACAGGGGAGTGAATACAGTGCTGTGGTCATGCCGCTTGTGACCCAGCATTTCATCATGCTCCAGAGAAATTTGTTTTACACTGCGCTTACCCGGGCCAGGCGTCTCAGCTGTATTGTCGGTTCTTATAAGGCCCTGTACATCGCTATTAATAATGACAAACCGATCAAACGAAACTGCCTAGTCAAAGATAAACTCAAAGCTCTTACTGCAGGGGAAATCCAAAAGGGAACCACAAACCCGGATTGAAAAAAAGTATCTAAACTGCTAGACTTTTCTTGCCGAGCCGTGAGGCATTATACAGAAGAGAGTTCATCGGTACCCCTGTAGCTCAGTATGGATAGAGCAACGGATTCCTAATCCGTGTGTCGCCAGTTCGAGTCTGGCCAGGGGTGCCACTTTTTTCCCCTGAAGTGAAATCCCAATTCTCAAGTAGTCAACTGTATGCAAGACTAGGCAATTTTAGTCAAAGGATGTGACACGGTGAAGTATGCACCTAGAACAACCTGATTCGTAATCAGGTCGGGGATTCAACTCCCCCTGCTGGTTCTCCTTTTTTAGGGGCAGTCAGCGAAAAACGTTTAGCACCATTAGACAGAATTAGGCGTTATTAAGCAAAATCTGTTACACTGTTACACGAAGAGAAGTCTAGATTGAGTGCTTGACTGGCAGTCAAGAGGTCGTGGGTTCGATCCCCATCAGCTCCACCATCTTCAACCCTCTGTTTTCTCTGGAAAATTTATTATTTGACTAAGTTTGTTTTTTCTCACCGTTAGGCAAAAGTAGGCGATTTTAAGCAATTTACGTCACCGAAAACGTCACCGATTGGTGACATGTGGATAAGTCTGTCATATTTCAACTGATCTTCCTGTGTTGATGACTAGAACGGGTGGCTGTTAACCACTAGGTGACAAATGTCATAACATCGTGGAGTCAAAAATATCAGCACCTCGAAGAGTCGATGAAAAGTTCAGTTGTGTCAATCGTTGCCAAAATAAGGCGATTTTAGACATATTCTTGGTTGTCATGCATTTCTCTTCAAAGAAGAGTATGACAAATAATCTGTAGCTTAAGAAATACCTTCATATTTCCAAATTTCGCTGAACCCTCACAAATTATTCCATCTCACCTTTGGCGATGATAAATTTAACGTGAAATTCACTGCTTAATTCATCAAGTTAGGGGATTCCGTTTGTTTAAATTAGATATATTATTATTTCCTAAAGAATTGTCATTATTATTGCTCAATCAAAATAGAAGGAACATGTAATGAAATATTCTACACATTTAATATCAAAGCTTGTTTTCCTTATTTCTCTATATTTAATCATCCCTCTTATGGCTTATGCATATATCGATCCAGGAACTGGCAGCTACTTCCTTCAATTGGCTCTAGGTGCCTTGATTGGAGTATTGTTTACAGTTAGACTTTTCTGGAATAAGATTAAGATCTTCCTGAAAAATTTATTCTCTCAAGTGAAAACAAATGCAAAAAACTAGCGTGAATATTCCAAGCACATTTCGAGAACTAAGCAGGTCCTTAGAGGACATTTTCCCTGATTATAACAACAATATTTTGAAAAAGATTTTAGAAAACATTTCACAATATAAAGCTCAACAGAAATCAAAGATACTGAAAGAATTCTGTTCATAATGCGAATAAAACAGAAATAAATATGAGGAGACCACTTATTCTTTTCCCATTTTTAATAGCGGCATTTCCAATTCTGTTTCTCTTTTCTCACAATTTGGGACAGGCATCGATAAATCAAATTTTCATTCCAATAGCAATCACGATTATATTTACATTACTATTTTGGAAATTTCTAAGTTTTCTTACTAAGGATAAGAAAAAGGCAGGATTAATTGTGTCTCTATTTATATTAATGTTTTTTTCATATGGACATTCATCTAACGCGATAAAGGGTTTCCATTTTGTAATAGGTAAGATAACCTTAGGACACAATGTTATTCTAATTTCTATTGGGTGCATCTTTTTTCTTCTTGGTGCTTTTCTTATTATTAATAATCAAAGAGATTTACATAATATTACGAACATTTTAAATGTCGTAACTGTTTCCCTTGTTGCAATTTCGTTAGTTAATATTGGAGCTTACATGCTCAAGTCTAGGGCATTATGGAAGGATAATTATGGCGCGAGTAATATCGAAAGCAATCCGATAATTTCAAAAGAAACTGATATAAAGCCAAATATTTATTACATCATTTTGGATGCATATGCGCGAGCAGACATTCTTGAGGAGGTGTACCAGTTTGATAATAAAGAATTTCTAGAATATTTAACAAAAAAAGGATTTTATGTGGCAAATAAAAGCAGGGCAAATTATGGCCAGACTAGTTTATCGTTGGCATCAACTTTAAATTTTCAATATCTCGATTTTTTTTTCAACACAATTAATATTGAATCAAACGCTCGCATTATTAGTTCTAATGATCGCATACCGCTAAGGAATTTGATAGGGGAGAACAAAGTACATCAGTTTCTAAAAGAATTCGGTTATTTATTTGTTTGCTTTTCTTCAGGTTCTTTTTTTACAGAAATAGGGAATGCTGATATTTACATAAATTGTGAATGGTCATTGGATGAATTTCAAAATGAGCTAATAAATTACACTCCCATTCCTTTAGTTTTTAATAAGCTATCACGTTTTCATGCTCGCAGGAAAAGAATCCTAAACACATTTGAACATCTTGCAAATATGTCAAGAAAGAAGGGTCCTTTATTTATTTTTGCCCATATTATTGCTCCCCATACCCCTTTTGTATTTGGAGAAAATGGAGAGCCAACTTCTTTACAGATAAACTTGACAAAGCTGGCTCAAAAAACAAAAGATCAGAGAAATGAATATATAGAGGGATATAAGAGACAACTTATTTTTATTAACAAAAAGGTACAAGAAATGATAGACAGAATCATAATCAACTCCCCTGATCCTCCTATTATAATTCTTCAGTCTGATCATGGGCCGCTCTCACAATTAGGTCTGGAAAGCATTTATAAAGAAAGAATGTCAATATTAAATGCGTATTATCTGCCCAATAATGGTCAAAAGCTATTATATGATAATATAACTCCCGTTAATACTTTTAGAATAATATTTAATTATTACTTTGGTGCAAACCTTAAATTATTAATAGATGAAAGCTATTACTCAACTTTTGATCAGCCTTATAAATTTATTAGTGTTACTAATAATTCTAATTCCGCTGTTGGCATTAAGCGTCCAGAGTGAAATAGTAGTCCCAAATTTGTAAGGAGAAAGTTAAAAAGAGTAAGCAGAAAGCATGGCGTTTCCTTTCCCGAACAACATAGAAGTTTATGCCGCGTACTTCGAACCACTGGCCCTCGCGTACTACAGGAGCGGAGATTTGGAAAAGGCTGGAAAGACGCCGATCCCGGCCTCCCTGAGGTTAACGATGCGAAGCAGCGGTTGGCTAGGTTGAGGGAGTAGAGCTAAGAGCATCTAGGGAGTATGGGAAATTACAGAGCTAGGAGCTGCGGTAATCTCTCTCTTATCCATATCAGACATATTTTATATTTTTTTTCAGAATTCATCTAATACCAAGCTCAGCGACACCACTTATGTGTAGATCTTAAATTAAGGCTATTTTACCTTCTTCTGAACACGGAAAACCTCTCCTATCCCCCATATCCCTCCCTCAACCGGGATCACTTCATAATCTTGCCTAATGAGTTTGAGAATATGCTGATGTTGCTCTTTTGCAAGCAGACTAATATAAACTGCATCATCAATGGGACTTAGCCAAAGCTTTGGATTGTCCAGCATATCATGCTGTGATGCGGCAAATATGAGTTTGTCATCAGGAACATGCCAAAATATCCGTGGAAAATAGCCACGAAGTAAACTATCAACAATAATCCTGTTAGAATTTTTTAACAATACAGTAGGATCAACGTCTTTGTATATTCTATGTTGGTTATACAACACACCAAAATTTCCGAGTAACAATAAAATGTATAGAGACACTACTAAATGTGTTTTAAATCTTTTGAGAAACCGTATGATAAACACAGGGATAAATGCATAGAAGGGCCAAACCATGCTCCAATGCCTGGCGCTCATTGCATGTCTTGGACTCACTTGTAAAAGATAGAGCAAAATTGTAATCCCTGATATCCATATGAGAAAATAAAGGACCTGGATCCCGGTGAATTCAGGTTTTTTAATGGGACTGATTAACCTTTCATGTTTTTTTGCATATTTTATCAATATCCAAAGAATAAGAATTATTAATACCATAATAACAAAAGGTGCTATTGACAATATTATAGGTAGCAATAATATCAGGACAAATTCTGGAATAAAGAAAGAAAATAAATTTCCAAAAACAAAAATTATTCTTGGAATAAAATCCGAGAGATCAAAAGCCAGTGAAATTTCTCTTTGAAACAATATGGATCGATAAAAATCAGGAGACAGCAGAAAAAATGCCAGGTATCCCGTACAAATGGAAATAAGTGTTGTGAATAAGAGACGCCAATTGAGGCGTATAAGTTTTACAATCAAGAAGATACAACAGCCCATGACAATCAAAAAGAAATGAAAATGTGTGAGCGCTCCAGCGGTAGTAAAAATCCCCAACAAAATGAATTCTCGGATTTTATTATTCTCTGAGGATTTCAGCAATTTAAAACTCTGCCCGACAAAAAGGATCGTACAAAGTGCTAAAAGATCATATTGTCTTGCACCATATGAGATTGAAATTACTGCCGGACTCAGAGCCCACAAAGAAGTCACAATAACAGCCTCTTTATAATTTCCTAACGTAAGTAAAGCGAACCTCAAAAGAAAAAAGGCCATAAATAAAGCAATTATAATATTGAGCGATGGTCCGGTCCAAACATGTATGCCAACAATAATGGACCATAAATGCAACAACCAAAAATATAGAGGAGGATGAATATCGAAATGAGCAAGATCAGAACCTATTTGTTTAAAACAATACCGCTTCTCCAAGCTTATAAGCCTTTTCCATTCGTGTGCTTGGGCCCAAGTGCCGTACGGAGAACGCTTTCCGGCTACTATGTAACTATATTCACCTTGATGTCCTGTTGCAGCAAGATAAGAAATCACTTCATCATGACTAATTGTTTTTTTTCCAACAATATCCACAATGCGAAAGACAGAGCCAGTTAATACCGCCAATGAAAAAATAAGGATTGATAATTTAGACCGAATCACTCGAAAATCTCTTTTTTTAGAAAAAGATATGACATTGTCCTTTTTTTGAGAACGGATGTTATTTGTTTTTTTTAGTTTTCTTTCCTCTAAATTCTATTTAGCAGAAACTGGGAAGAATATCAATGGGACTAAACTTTCAAACTTTTTATTCAAAATATATTACTAAATATCTCGCAAATCATAAAGATAAAATGATTTATTCGAATAAATAAGAGAAGCCGATAAATCCTGTCTTTCTTTTATTGTAAGAAGATACTGCGTTTTATACTTAGATTTTATATTTAGAAGTTGTTCAAAGGTAAGATTAGGATAATTCTCTATCAGCTCGTTATTAACATCTAATCCTTTATTTTTAAACGGCTTACCTCCGTTTAAATCAACCAATCTTGCGTACCATTCCGTAATAAGGCCCGAAGCGGGAGGAAATTTAAAACAAACCACCTCTGCTCTTTCAGTAAACATCCAAAACCTTTGTATCCAGGGAGGAGAAATAAATATGCTTTGACTATCTGTATTATCTTTTATCCATATCGTCAATTTTACAAAATTATCTTCCTCTGTTTTAGACAAATAACTCTTCCAAGTCATTAAAAAATGTTTCATATCCCATAGGGGTTTTTCAAGAGGGCTTTTGAATAAAATCATAAATAGAAGAATAAGCGATATCGATACGCATATGGTCTTCATGGTTATTTTCTTTTTAATAAAATACAATTGTATAAAGCGTATGACTGCCAATGAAAAAAATAAGAACAAAAAAAGAGGTCCAAGGCGAAACGGATATAAATTCAAAAATGAAAATAGATTTATCTTTCTTGCCAGTAAACCTAAAACAAAAACAGTCATCAAGGTGGTCAAGAATACATTAAGCTTAAAAGAATCCTTCCGTTTAAATGATTTGTATATAATTAAAACTGTCAATATATAACCACCGAACAATAAGAGTGTGATTCCTGTGCTCATGAAAGCCTCTGGATCTAAATGATGCGGGGTTCTAAACAGTGCGTAAATTTTGTAGGCTTCCTTTGTTACATGTCCATCTCGCAAAATACCGTAGACATTTGAAATAAGCCCTGGTAACGAAAATAAAAATACTAAAAAACTAAAAAGAATAATTTTTTTATAACGAAATTCTTTCCAAGATAATAAAACGACTACAAATAGGCCTACAGCTCCCCAGCAGCCAACCAAGACATGAAAACAAATTGAAATACCGCAAAAAATAGCTCCTTTAATGACTTCTGTTCTCAAAATACTCTGTAAAGATAAAAATAAGAATGCATAAGCAATACTTTTGGATTCAAAGCCGCTAAAAATCCATTCACCTGCAATAAGAGATTGACCTCCATATAGCCAAAATAAAAAACTTAAAATGAATCCCCACCATTCTAATCCTAAAGTTTTTGCTAACCTAATTAATGACCATATCACTAAAATCCACGTAATGACTCTTCCCAACAAAGCTATACTTAAAAAACTAAAAACATGAAAGAATTTACTGATTATAAGATCAAATACAAAATGGCTATATGATAAACTCTGCCATGTCCAGTCATTTGCCAGGAATTCGGGTTCTATTATTTTTCTGGCATTAATTAGATAAACGCTTTCATTTGGAGTAATAGAGGGGATAAAGAACTTAATGCTAACAATAAAAAAGATTATAAAAGCAGCTAAAGTCCATTTATCTGTCCTATTAAATAAAATATGTCTTATTTTTGCTTCCATTGTTTTCGCTTACGCTTGGAATGCTATGCAGTCGACTATCCATTTAGTCAACTATTGCAGTTGCCTATGTTATATGGATTTCCAACTAATATAATCTTCTGAAAAATGTGAAATTTGTATTTAATTGCGCTTCTTTTTGTCGCACAAAATCTAAAAAATATTATTAACAAAACTACACATTTTTCGAAATACAAATCAGTGACATTCCAAATGGAAAATCTATTATCTTCAGTAATAAAGATTCAAAATATAAAATCTTTTCTAAAATAAAATTGAGAACATTTGGAATTTTTTTTAAATCAGATTTTTGCATCGCCTTCTTATTAAAAACTTTGTTGAACAAAATCATAGTATATATCAAGGGCATTAAAAAAGAATTAAAATAGGAAATTTTTTCAATTCTAAATCCTGCAGATTCCATGAGTTTTATTAATCTCGTTTTAACATATCTTCTTTTATGAAGAGATGTTTCGTCTTCTCCCGACCATAAAAATTGATACGCAGGAACTGTCACAACAACCACTCCTCCCTTATTGCTTACTCGAAATATCTCGGAAAGAGTTGTTTTTTCTTTATTTAAATGCTCTAAGACATCTAACAATAATATACAATTAACAGATGAATCTTTTAGCGGCAACTGATAAACTTCTCCGCATATCAAATTTCTACAATTTCGTCTTTTAGAATAATCTAGTGCTTCAGCAGAGTGATCAATTCCCAGCTTTAGGTCAAAGTCTTCTATTTCTTTAAGAGTTATGCCTGTTCCGCAACCATTATCTAGCAAAACTTTTCCTTTAATATTGGATGTTAATCTTTTTACACTATCAAATACAATTTTTCTCCGTCCTTTAAACCACCAGTAACTTTCTTCAAACTTGAAGGTTTTATTATAGGCCTCGGGTTTCAAATTTTGTCCTATTTCTTATATTTCAAAAATCCCGATCTTTTCCCGTCCACCCCGAATATTAAACTGAGTTTTTAACCGATCCCCATATATAGCAAAGAGCTCCATTAAACTTTTTTCGTCAAATCTCTTCGTGGTAGATCCTATCAATAGCCCTGCAAAAATTTTAGCCATAAAGAAAATAATTGGATTTTTTGAGTTCGAGAGGTTGTGAATAGGTTCTGAAATAATAATTCTTTTAGTTGCCGAATTAAATATTTTATCTAAGATAATATTTTGACGAGGAATGAATTGGTACAAACATGCTTGTAAAATTATATAGTCAGCTTTGGGCAAAGGATCATTTTCAATATCGAAAAGTCTTGCCTTGAGTCCCTTTCTTATCGCATCTACAATAAAAGTAGGATTCACATCTAGTCCCAAATAGTCTATCTTTTTAAATTTCAGATAGTTGTGATACAGATAGCAATCTCCACAGCAAACATCAACTACAGATGCTCCTTCAGGTATATATTTTGCGATAGCTTCATATCTTGCTTTGAAATTTCTTCCATAAATTATTTTCATGAAAAGTCGATAAAATAATGGGTGCCAGTAGAGAATGCCTCTATTCTTTCCTGTTTGTATTTTCTTATTAAATTTCCACAGCTCGAAAAAATAATCGAAACTATCTCTAAAAATCTTAACTGAGGTTTTTTTATCAGGTCTTCTTATAAATAGACAAGGAATTTCCTTAATTTTTAATCCTCCATAGTAGGAAAGAACCATAACCTCAGTATCCCAAAACCATCTTGTATTCTCTGTCTTTTCTATAATAGGAAGGATTTTTTCTCGATTAAAAAATTTATAGCCCGTTTCTGTATCCTCCAACGGAAGGCCCAAAAGCAAACCCGCTAATCGCCGGTACCATATACTTAAAACATGCCTGAGAAAGCTTACTGGATGCAAACTCACTTTGTAGAATCTATAACCAGTGGCCACATCGTATCCACTATTAATGGCATCAATCGTAGAAGGTATATATCTTGCATGAACCTCCAAATCTATATCCAAAAAACCAACTATTTTGCCTTTTGCCATTTTGATACCATCTATAACAGTTCCGCCCCTACCAATATTTTTTTTGTGAAAATAGTACTGCATATTGGGATTATTTTTTGTTATTTCTATTATCAAATCCCTCGTTTTATCCTCACTGGCATCGTCTATAAAGATAAGTTCGTAGGAATAGATGGTTTGTCCCATAACCCTCTGTATTTCTCTAACATTCTCTTCCAGAATATCTTCTTCATTATAACAGGCAATAATTATAGAAACATCGAGATCTATCATATTACTTCATCATTTTTCGCAGTTTTTTGCCTGCTGACATCTTAAAAGGAACATACCACACTCAAAACAGCAAGGTCAATCACCATTGTTTCGTTTCACCTAAATTCGGACCACTGTGATATTTTCTGAGCGATGGTTGTTTACATCACCCTTTGGAATTGACCTTCGGAAAGACGCCGATCCCGGCCTCCCTGAAGTCGAGAATGCGAAGAAGAGGCTGAGCGGAGTCTTTTACACTGTAGTCCTAAACAGTCGTTATCATGGGGATTTTCTGTTTCTTGAGGATTTCTTATTGACAAGAAATGTTTGTTCTATATAGTATTTACAATAGAGGAGATACGGAGGGCTCAAATTTTGCAAAATGAATCGAAATTCAGCAACACAAAAATGTTAATTCTTATGGTGTGCCATGAAAAGCAGGGGTCTTTGAGTTGAGATACGTTCATTTCAATTATCAGCATTTTATGAATATGTTTGATTCTTGAACAATAATACTGCCGGAAGCGAATCGTTTCTTATCTTAACGAAGATGTAATTATGAAACAATATGGATTATTAAAAAAGAGGAGTTACATTATCACTTTTTCGGTTATTTTTGTCTGTTTAGTCTTTTCTAAAAGATCCTATGCCTACATCGATCCTGGGACCGGAAGTTATTTCATACAATTCTTATTAGCCGCTTTGGTGGGGGGACTGTTCACCTTGAAGATCTTCTGGAAAAAAGTGAAGCTGTCACTGAAGAATATAATACAGAAAAGGAAGAAACATGAAAACACTGGAGATGAATAACAAACTACCGAGTTCATTTCGGGATCCCAGTGGTTTCATATTTCAAAGAAACAATTCAATATACCGTCAGATTAACAATTCATACCAACCTCACTATGATCTCCTGATGGAGTCGGGGCTCTATGAATCTCTTGTTGATTCGGGATTTTTAATTCCACATGAAGAGAAGATGGATGTTCAATGTGAAAGTCCACTAAATTTTTATAGAGTGATTGAGCCCGAATTCATCCCATTTATTTCTTATCCTTATGAATGGTGTTTTAGCCAGCTGAAGGATGCCGCCCTGTTGACTCTTGAAATACAGCAAAGAGCGTTAAAGTTTGGAATGTCCTTAAAGGACTGCAGCGCTTACAATATTCAATTCAGAAGAGGAAAACCCTTATTCATTGATACACTCTCCTTTGAAAAGTATCAGGAAGGAAAGCCTTGGGTGGCCTATAGACAGTTCTGCCAGCACTTTCTTGCTCCGTTGGCTTTGATGAGCGACAGAGATATACGGCTTGGTCAATTATTGAGAATTTATTTAGATGGTCTTCCTCTCGATTTGGCCAATTCTCTCCTTCCGTTTCGGAGTCGGTACAAATTTTCATTATTTTCCCATATCTCACTCCATGCAAGGAGTCAGAAATATTTTGCTGAAAAGACAGTAAATGTGAAAGAGCACAAAATGAAACACATCTCGTTTCTGGGGCTTATAGATAGTCTAAAAACGGCTGTGAAAAAACTGAAATGGAAACCAGAAGGCACACAATGGGTCGATTATTATGAAGATACCAATTATTCTCAGAAAGCCTGCCAACACAAAAAGCAACTCGTAGCAGAATTTTTAGATAAAATAAGTCCTACGGAGGTCTGGGACCTTGGTGGAAATGTGGGAACATTTAGTCGAATAGCCAGTGATAGAGGAATTTTTACGATATCGTTCGACATTGATTTTGGGGCAGTTGAATTAAATTATATTGAATGTATAAAAAAGGGAGAAACCCATTTGCTGCCACTTAGAATTGATCTGACGAATCCAAGTCCCGGGCTTGGATGGGAAAATTTGGAAAGAGAGTCCCTGGTTGAGCGCGGTCCTGTGGATGTGGTTATGGCACTCGCCTTGATTCATCACCTGGCCATTTCCAATAATCTTCCCCTGGATCATATTGCTGATTTTTTCCGGAAGATCTGTGGGGCTCTGATCATAGAATTTATTCCCAAGAAAGATTCACAGATAAAAAGGCTTTTAGTCTCTCGACAAGATATTTTTCTTGATTATACTCAAGAGATGTTCGAAAAAGTATTTGCTAGGTTCTTTACTATTGAGAGATCGGAACAAATTAATGACTCTGATAGAACATTGTATCAAATGGTGAAGAGAGGATCTTAGATTCTATGAAAAAATGGCTTGTTCTCCATCCCTTTTTATTCGCATTATACCCTGTCTTTTTTATCTATTATCAGAACGCAGATCTATTAGTATTTTCCGATGCTTGGATTCTGATGGGTATATTAATCAGCCTCACCCTTATTCTGGTTTCATTGATCAGATTGATTTTAAAAGATCGACACAAGGCCGGATTAATCGTATCTTTCTTTTTAGTCATATTTTTTTCATACAGTCGAATTTTTGCAGCTATTCCTTATTTGAAGATCGGGAAATTTGTAATAAGCAGAGAGAGATACTTTATTCTCGCAATTTTTCTTCTCTGTATTGGTATGGCCTTCTACACTATCAAGTCTAAAAAACAGATGGGTAGAGTGACAAAATTTCTCAATGTGACTTCCGCAGTTCTGGTTATCTTATCCCTTGTCCAGATCACAATAATAAAACCGAAAACGGGTGTAAAAATAAGAGACGATGTTGAAAAACAATCCCTACAGCCTGTCATCACAGATGGAAAAAAAAAGGCCGGATTTCCCAATATTTATTATATAATTCTGGATGGGTATGCTAGGGCAGATGTCCTCAAAGATATATACCAGTATGATAACTCCGAGTTTTTAACATATCTGGAATCAAAGGGTTTTTTTATCGGGAGTCGGAGCAACGCAAACTACTCTCAAACATCATTATCCCTCGCCTCATCATTAAATTACGAATATCTGGATGATTATTTAGAGAAAGATGGAAGAGAGATTAGAATACGATTCCCCCTGAAAAGCCTGATCAAGAACAACAGGGTATTTAAGTTTTTAAAGCAGCATAGATACACCACAATAGCATATTCTACAGGATATTCTTACACTGAGCTAGATACTGCGGATATCTACATAAAGACTAAATTTCCCCTGAAAGATTTTCATATCGCTCTAATAAATACAACACCTATTCCGACTGTTGAAGCTGTATTGGGCATCTACTATCAATATAATTTCCATAGGATTCGAACCTCCTCCATAGTCGACAGTCTTTTGAATAATATGGAGCATGAAACTCCTTTTTTTGTGTTTGCTCACATACTGTCTCCCCATCCCCCTTTTGTTTTTGGGCAGATGGGGGAGGAGATAAATCCCAAAAGAGTATTTTCCTTAGCAGACGGAAGTTCTTATATGAGAATGGCTGGAGCTTCCAGGGACGAGTATAAAAAACGATACAAAGACCAGTTGATATTTATTTCCGGAAAGGTGAAAACAATCATCGATCGAATATTAGAAAATGCAACCCAACCTACAGTTATAATTCTTCAGTCTGACCACGGCCCAGGTTCTATGCTTGATTGGCCAAATCCGGATAAGACTGATTTTAGGGAGAGGCTTGCTATTCTGAATGCATTATATTTTTCTGGGGGTCGACTAGATGATCTGTATCATGAGATTTCCCCTGTTAACACGTTCAGGTTCATTTTTAATCGTTATTTCGGTACAAAATTCAGCCTTTTTCATGATGAAAGTTTTCACTCAACTTGGAGTGATCCATTTAACTTTTTAAATGTCACAAGTGATATTTCAGTAAAAAACGATTGCCCTCAATAATATCATTACGTTTTTTCCTTATCCCTCCTCTACAAGCCCACCCTCAGTTGGCTATGGCAGTCGAGGATAGAGTGGAGTATATATGAAAATCGGAATTTCTTGATCAGCAATTCAGGGCGGAGTATCTTACACTATATATCTATACATCCATTTTCACGGGTTTTTTTTCTTGAGGATTTCTTATTGACAGAAAATGTTTGTTCTATATAGTATTGGCAATAGAGGAGATACGAAGGGCTCAAATTATGCTAAATGAAACGAAATCAAAAGCTGTCAATAAAGCAAATTCTTATGGTTAGAAAAGTTTGACGGACAAAAGCAAATCAACAATTATTTCTTGATTATAAAGAGGCAATCGGAAAGATCAACCATTGTGAAAACGAAATGGCATTCAAGTTCTAAGAATGGAGAGCAAATAGTGAAGCCGGGAGTTAAGTGGATATTATATTCTGTTATTTTCATAGGAATTATTATGTCCATTTTTAACTTTCTCATTTATTTTGGAAGCTTTGACGGTGATCCTTTAATACATGTCTCCTATGCTGAGATGGCAAGCCGAGGACATTGGTTCGAATTTAATATCTCCGAAGTTTCATCTGGTGTAACATCTTATTTTTGGCTTCTTATTGGAAACTTAGGGTGGGTGATTGGGGGGATTAAGGGATGTCTTTTTGTATATAGTGGCCTGATATTGATTAGTTGGCTGGGTGGTGCCGGAATCCTTGGTTATTTGGTTTTTCGCTGGGGTGGAAATCCGATTTTCGGTGTTATAGCCGCTGTTTGTTATCTGGGCTTTCCTGGCATTGCTGCGAATGGTCTGACAGGGATGGAAAATATGACTTTTGCCTTTTTCTTATATATTTTTATTCTTATTTATTCCTTTCACATCGAAGGAAAGTTTGTTTCGAAGCGATGGGTTTTGTCGGGAATTATTCTAGGAATGCTGCTGGGATTGCAAATTTTAACCCGGCCGGAGGGAGTGATAGTTTCCATCGCTTTTGCCGGAGTCGAGATTTGGAGAATATGTGCGGCTAAAAACTATATGCAGAGGAAAAATATCTTAAAACATCTATTACTCATTTCAGCTGTTTCGTGTTTGATTGTTTTTCCAGTGTGGGGCTTTCACTACATTATAACGGGGAATCTTATTCCAGAATCAGGCGTGGCCAGGCTAATGAGTGCGCGCAGAATGTCAACCTCTATTCATTTATTTGGGCCGATATGGCTATACACTCGAACATTGATCCGATTGATTTCTTACCTTCCTATTACATTGGGGCTTGGACTCTCCGCATATATGTTAAGACGAAACTTTTTTATAAAGGCCAAAAATGACAACGTAATTCTACGATATCCTTCTCTTGTGTTCTCCATTATCGTTGCTTTCCTGGGAATTTTTTTGTACACATTTATAACTGGAGCTCTTCACGTAAATCGCTATACGATTTGGATTGTTGGCATATCAACTGCTGTTTTTTTTGTTCTGGTAGCCCATTTTGTCAAATTCCTTTCGGAGAAAAAATCGAAAATCCTTTTGACTGCAATTATGTTTGGAGTAATCTGGCTGTCTATGGTTCAATTGGGAGAGGGATATTTTAGATTTAAGAGAGGTGATCATATTAAACTTAAGAATTGGAATACGATCATACATGCTGTGAATAATCGTGAGAAACAGACAGATGATTTGATAAATTTCCTTGAAAGGCATGGTTATAGACACAGTGAAAAATCCATCGGAGTATTATTGCAAGAAGTCCAAATTCGGTTGTATTTCGATGATCGTATAAAAATATTTTCTAGGGACGGACGAACTCAGGTGCTTGAGTATAAAAATGATGGCTGCCCTGATTTGAGACCAGTTTTAAAGAATCAGGATGTAATAATAATCATGGATAACTTAAATGGTGGGACGATCACAGGCTGTATAAAAGATGAAGAGGTTTTAGAACTTGCTAGATTATATGAAAATGATGATATTTCTGAAACACAAGAATGGAAAAAAATCTGGTATGAATCTTACCCAAAAATATTATTGTACAATTCATCAGACTCTTCAAATAAACCTATTCCAATACTCATTAGAAAATTCAAGAAAATATCCTAAAAAGAAAAGATTTTGGATTAGTGTTCAGATTGATTCGGTAAATGACTGATGGCAGGACTCGAATCGACACGTTTGCATCCCAACGTCACCTTTCATATCTTTAAAAAAGAACAGGTCATGATCCGTTATTACGGTTGAGTAGGAAAGTCTATGAGATAGATCCACTCTTTTGCCCAAAATGCGGAGGACAGATGAGAATCATATCCTTAATTTCCCCCTCCTCCACAAGTCCATCCTCAGTTGGCTATGGAAGCTGAGGATAGAGTTGAATATATATCAAAATTGGGATTTCTTGATCAGCAATTCAGACGGAGTCTAATACACTGTAGTCTTATACAGTCATTTTTAAGGTATTTTTTGTTTAGTGAGGATCTCTTATTGACAGGAATAATTTGTTCTATATAGTATTGGCATAGAGGAGATACGGGTGGCTCAAATTTTAGCAAAATGAATTTAAATCAATGCAATTCAAAAGAGTAAAATTGTATATTTATTAAAATTGATATGGGGAATATTGGATGATAACTCGTGAGCGTTATATTTTAGAGAGATGCCGTAACGAAAAAGTATTGCATCTTGGCTGTTGTGATACTCCTTTAATGAGAGAAAGAATAAAGAATAATGCTCTATTGCATTTTAAACTCGAAAAGGTTGCTAGCTGTTTATATGGTTTAGATATTTCAAATGAGGATATTCAATATTTAAAAAGCATGTTTAATGTTTGCAACTTAATTGTGGGTGACTGTGAAAGAGTAGCGGATTACTTTCCCAATGATAAGTTCGATATAGTTGTAGCCAGTGAAATAATGGAACATCTTTGCAATATAGGCCTGTTTTTATCGTCAGTAAAAAAAATTATGCACAATCAAAGTAGATTAGTTATAAGTGTTCCAAATGGCGTGGCTTTTAGGAGAGGTATAAGTTCTTTGTTGGGAAGGGAAACAGTTCATATGGATCACAATTTCTATTTTTCAAAAAAAACAATTATAAAATTATTAGAACGAAATAATTTTGAAATTGTTGAAATTCATGGTTATCGAATTTCTAATAAAAAATTATTTTTATCCTTTATATCAGATGCAGTAGCAAATTTATTCTCCGAATTTGCATGTGAAGGTATTGTGCTTACCGCAAGATTGAGTAATCTAATGTGCTCAAAATAACAATCGAATTAATTTTAATATTAATTTTATTTTCTTTACGGCTTTCTCCCTCTATGATAAAAATTGATTAAGATTCCAATATAAAACGTAAAAAAATAAAAACGTCTTTGAAGTGCAAATATCAAATCCAAAAAGAGAAAATTTCATAAGACACTACTGCAATGTGAAAAAGACGAAAGATGGTCGGGCAATATTGAATCTCGGTTGTTGTTCCCTTGGTCATTGGGAATGGAACAACAGAGATTCTTCTTCCTATGTTCATCTGACATATCATAGGCATATAAAAAGATTTTTGCACTCGATCAAGTTAGGAATGTTTGCTAACCCAGTACTGTCTCATGAGTGACCATCGTACAGGAATGAGAATTTTACTGTCTTCCATTCGTCTATATTAATAAGTAATTCCTCACCTTTGCTGGCCGCGGTGATAAGCCCTTCCCCAGGGTTGAGATGCCAAGGCTCACAAGAATTCTCCTTGGCCAGCATTTATTTCACTTGTTAAAACTCATCTAATTTGGCATAATGGGCCTTACTTAAAAATTGAAATTTACAGGGTAAACTGAGATGAAAAGACTGAAACGAAAACAACTCAAATCTGATGAGTTTGTCACAATATTTGGAAAAGTCATAAATTTTATGAAAAAGTGGCAGAGGGAATTTAAGATGGGAGGAATTGCCCTTCTTTTTGCCATATTTGTCTTCTTGTGTGTGCAGTTTGTCCAATCCAAAACACTTAAGAAGCAGAATATTTTGCTCAGCAATATTTTTCGACTCAGTTCCGAAATAAATGAAGATCCCGAGAAAATCGCGGAGCTCGAAAATCTATCAGGAAAAGGGAGATATTCCCGCATGGGTTTCCTTAAGTTGGGGATGTATTGGTTTGAACAGGGTGATTTTGCTAAAGCCCTCGATCAATTGGAAAAAATTCCTGTAAACAAAAAGGATCTTATTTATTACCAGGCGCAGGATCTTATAGCTCAAATTTTTGTGGAACAAAAGGATTATGACAGAGCGATCGAAATCTATGAGAAAATCGAGAAGGAAGAACCTGACGGCTATTCTCTTGACGTCGTGCTCTTCCACAGGGCAGGGGCTCTTGAAGACAAGGGTGATATGGAGCTCGCGTTGTCTGTATACAAGAAGATTCAGGAGGATTTTCCACAAACCTACTTTGGGATGGACGCTTCTTCGAAAGTGATGGAACTAGAAGCAAAAAAATGATTTTCATTGTTGAATATTTAAGAAAAAAAGCTATAATATGTCGTGAATTTATTTTGGAGGTCATAAATGGCATTAATAATAACTGATGAGTGTATTAACTGCGGTGCTTGCGAACCCGAATGTCCTAACGATGCGATAACGGCTGGAGATGAAATCTATGTGATCGATATTGCAAAGTGTACAGAATGTGTGGGGCATTTTGACGAATCTCAATGTGCGGAAGTCTGCCCGGTCGACTGTTGTGTTCCTGATCCTGATCATAAAGAATCAAAAGAAGAATTGATGGAAAAATATAAAAAGCTAACAGGTAACTGAACTCTGGTTAAATTTTTCAAATAATAGGAGTGATTTTAGTCACTCCTATTTTTTTATCCCCGTGACCATGGAAGACGAAACTCTAAAAATTGCCTATCCAATACAAAAGAGACCATCTTTTTTTTCAAAAAATCGTTTATGGCTCAATGTGCTGCTCTTTATCATCACGATGTTTACTACTTTTTTCGTAGGATTTTCTTGGAGCATAAATTATAAATATGCGGAAGTTTTGGGGGATGTGAATGAGTTTCCCATCACTGTTGATTTGCTTCTCGATCCGCAGATCATATTCTTGAGCATTCTTTATGCGGTCGTTCTGCTCGGAATTCTTCTCGGTCATGAATTGGGTCATTTCCTCACCTGCCGCTATTATAATATTGATGCCACGCTGCCATTTTTCATCCCCTGGCCCCCCCCCTCGCTGATTGGGACCATGGGGGCATTTATTAAAATCAGATCTCCGATAACTAGAAAGCGGCAGCTGTTTGATATTGGAGTGGCCGGACCTCTGACGGGATTTATCCTTGCAGTGCCGACACTTCTTTTGGGCCTATCTCTTTCCAAAGTTGTCGCTCCACTTCCGAAAGAGGGAGGCTTCGTTCTGGGAGAACCGTTACTTCTTAAGATTTTTAGTTCACTGTTATTCAGAGGAGTCCCTCCGGATTCGGATATGATTCTCCATCCGATTGCTTTTGCCGGATGGGTGGGGATTCTTGTGACGGCTCTTAACTTGTTTCCGATAGGACAACTCGATGGCGGTCATGTTTTTTATGCCTTATTAGGAAAAAAATCCCGCAAGTATTCACGGTACATTTTGGCTGTATTTATTTTTATGGGAATATTCTTCTGGATCGGATGGTTAGTTTGGGCTCTACTCATCTCTTTTATGGGATTAAAACACCCAAGGATTCTGGATGAAAATACACCTCTTTCTCCGCGAAGAAAAGTTATCGGTATTGTGGTGTTATTGATATTTATCCTGTCCTTTATTCCCGATCCCATAAAAGGATACAGCCTTCTCGATCTTTTCAATTCCTCTTTATTTTGATGACCCAAAATGGGGAAAAAAAGGAAGAAAAGTTTTTCACAGTTTTTGTGGAAAACTTGTGGAAAGAGAGGCTTTATATCAAGCTAAAAATCAGTAATATCTAGACAATATGACAGATTGCACATAAATTGGGCACAGTAGTTATGTTGTTGATAATAAACAAGATATAAAAACTATTGAAAACAAATAAGTTACGAAGATTGGAAACAAAAACGTCTTGTTTTTTTTATTCCGGATTCACTATAATAGAAAGGTTAGAGACAGGTTAGTTTTAAAAAACAAGAATTTTGAGGAACAGTGTTTCCGCGGAATGACATGAAAATGGATATTTAATTTTAAGATAAAATGAGCAAGCCGTTCAAAGAAGTAGAAAAGGGATTTAGTCTCCTTAAGCAGGAGTTTAAATCAAAAAAAATTTCCGAACGGGAATACAAAGACCGTTTAAAAAAACTGCGTTTAAAGGATGAAAAAGGTAGAAGTTGGACGATAGGAGCTCAGAGCGGCCAATGGTATTATTTCGATGGTCAAAACTGGATCGAATCTTTACCACCATCAGTACAAATGGGAAAAGCAATTTGTATTTATTGTGGATATGAAAACGATCTTGAAAATGAATCCTGCACTAAATGTGGGGGCCGCTTTGATGAAGAAGAGATCATCTGTCCTAAATGCAAATCACGGCTTGAAAATGAATCCAAGGAATGTCCTTATTGTGCTCAAAAAGAAAAACTTTCCTTAAGGATGGAAGAGGAAGTTCTGGATCCCTATGAGAAAAAAAATGGAAAGCTCTATATCTTCCGTTCGGTTAATCTCTTATCATTTCTCTTTTTTTTGGGAGCTTTAGGTTTGGTTTTTGGCATTATTTTGGGAGCACTTATCGGTGTCGCAAAGAGGTATGTGGAAACGATTCAATTTTTTCCAGAATTTTTAAAGGCTCTCCACGGCAAATTGCTGGGCGGCGTTGTCTTTGGATTCTTCGGGGGTGTTTTAGGATTTATTCTGTTCGCCGTTGCCGGATTCGTCCTTGCAGTACTTATCAATGTTCTTTTGTCTTTTGTGGGAGGAATAAAAATTCGAGTTAATAGAATCAGCGATGACTGAATTCACAGCCGCAGTAATTCTGCCTGTACAGCCCAAAACGTTTGCTCATCGCCACACTCTTTATGAACCCGTCTTTTTTCTTGAAATTTGCTTCGAGAAAATTAATTCCGTACCGAAAAGAAAACATCAAACCGATTTTATTTATAACATCTGACTTCTTCCAAGGGCTCAGGCTCATTACGGTCGTAAAGGTATTAAAATTCAGTTTTTTGGTTTTCTGGGCTGTTTTTTCCAATCTCATGGCATAACAGATGTCACACCGTTTCCCTTTTTCGGGCTCAGATCGGAATTTTTTAGTGATATCAAACCATCTTTTTGTTTCATATTTGTCTTCATAGAGAGTCATCGTAAGCGATTTTGTAACACTCCGGGCTTCTTCGAGCCTCAGGTCATATTCCTTCCGGGGGTGAATGTTGGGATTATAAAAATATCCGCTCACATCAAAGTCATTTTTCAGAATATTCAAAACATAAAGAGCATCGGGAGCGCAGCAGATATGAACAAGTATCTTCGGTTTCATTCAACTTTACTTTAAATGAGAGTTATTCGAGGTCTTTGAGTTGTTGTTCGATATCTGTGATTCTTTTTTTATTTCTATCGATTTTTGAATAATTGAGAAGAAGCGCCTTATGTTCTATTCTTGTTTGATCGGCTGAAACCCCAAGATTTTCAAAGAGTGGAACGGTTCGTTTTTCAATTTTTTCGATTTTTTCTTGCACTTTGACTTTATTTCTCTCCCATTCATTAATCTCTTTTTTCAGCTCATCCATCTCTTTTTTATTCTCGTCCACAATATTTTTTGTCAGTTTGTCTTCTTCTTGACTTTTTATGATATTTTCATCGAGACTTTTTTTCAGTTTAGATATTTTTATTTCCGTTTCGACAAGCTCATCCAAGAGAGACGCCTTGCTCTCCATTAGTTTTGCTAATGTCGCACTGATTTTTTCAGCTCCCTGAACGTCCAAACGTTCATCCCAGACTTTTTGACCCAGTTCGCGATGAAGCTCTCCTTTCTTACGTTTGGCCATTTTGAGCCGGGCTTGAAGGCGGAGCCTGATCAACTTTTTTTTTGCCCCAAAAAGGAACCGGTTTAATCTTTGCCTTAAATCTTTGTCTCTCAGGAAAATAAAAGCGAGCAGCAGAAGTATAATACAGAGGAGAAACCAGAGGATCCAGTAGGGGAGGCCTTCTTGTGATCCTAGTGGAGGCGTCTGAAATCTAAAGAATGAAGAGATCGAAGATTTCATTTTTTTTCACGGATAATCCCAATATTTTTGAATTTTACATGTCTTTTGTCAAGAGCACCTGGTAAGGTAATAAAAAAGGGACGGATGTTATTGTTATTTTTTCAGAGTGCCTGTGATCTTGGAACGAGATCTTCTAACGATTTTATCAAAAGAATCTTGAGGAAGAGGTTTGTTCTGGATCGCCCATTCAATTAAGTAAAGAGCAGCCTGCAGGTTTTCTTGGAAAATCGGCTGGATATCCTCTTCGGCATTAAAAAACTCTCCAAGTTGTGCACTGGAGGGAGGGAGTTCCAGTGTAAAGGATGGGATACCATACGTTCCAAATGACCAATCGGTTGTATCCCCGTTTGTGGTATAAAGAGAACCGGCGCCCTGGCCAAAGCTGTAGTGCCTGCCATAAACAGATTGCATGCGTTGTGACATGTTTCTAGCAAGCTCAGTCAGTAATGCATCCTGGTCTGTCGGTTGAAATGTGTATCCCCAAGGATAGAGTATCACTTGAGAGTAGCTGTGAAAGCTGACTAGGCTCAAAAAATGGTGTTGGGCATAGAGATCTCGAATGGCTTGTGATTCCGGTTCCGAAAAGGGAGCCGTACCTCGATAGACATCCGAACCGGTGCTGGGACTTGAGCCGTTGTTATCATATCCCCATTGATATCTATAGTTTCTGTTTATATCGACACCGTAGGTTCCGTCCCCATTGTCCCGCCTGTTTTTTCTCCAGTAGCGGTAAAAATGGATGGAGTATTCCAAGCCGTCGGGATTGACAAGAGGAACGATCCAGATTTCACTCTGATCCACAATATTTTTAATGGATACATCCAGGTGATAGTTTTCGAGCAGGTATTTCCCAAGAAGAAACGGCACTTCGACAGAAATCCATTCACGCGCATGATGACATCCTAAAAATAAAGTTTCAGCTTCATCCTCATCAATGAGAACATTATCAGAAATTTTCAAGGCATAGATGTTCCTGCTTTCAAGGCTGTCACCAATATCATAAACTTTGGCCAAATCCGGGAAGGTATTTTCGAGGTCCAGAAGATCTCTTTCCAGTTCTGTATATGAGTGAAAATCTCCGTTGGCTCCTCCTTGAATAGAAATATTTGTCTGGTGAACAAGGGGGAAATTATGGGTTTCTAAAATAAAAGGAACGGATTGGTCATTGAGACCGGAGATGTCTTCATAATCGGCGACAATATAGATTCTGCCGTCCTTTTCCATGAGTAAATCCAAGGGAAGTTTTTTTATTTTTTCTATGTTTTCGTGGGTCTTTGCTATGCTGATAATTTCAGTTACAGCATGGTTTTGGGCGAGAAGAGGAACGAGAGAGAATGCCAAAGAAAACAACAAAAAAAGAAGTCGTGTTACATAGAGATTCCATAAATTTTTTTTATCTATGAATTTCATATTGTCTGCCCGATTACATAATTGAAAGTTAAAAAGATTCTCTTGAATGCCAAATCGAAACCGGATCCGTACTCTTTGCCCGAGATATAGCCCACATCCAGGTGAATGTTCCTGTAATGGAATCCAACCCCTAGTGTATAGCAGAAATAATATGAATTTGGATTTTTCATGGGTTGTGGATCGTAGATGACTCCTAATCGAAGAGGCACGTCCAAGATGGTGTTAAAAAGAGGATATTCATTCGAATATTCGAGTCCGGCATTGAGCCGGATGACATCTTTGAAATCTCTCCGGAGTGTTTCTCCGAAATAATTGACTTCATAATTCGACCAGTTAAAAAAGGAGGCATCGGCAGCTATTATTAAATTCCGGAGAATATTAGACTGAAGTCCTAATCCGATCAAAAGTGGCTGATAGTAGATACTTGTTTCTGAGCTGTCGATCTTAATATCGGTGCCAATGCTCGAATCTACAAATCTATACAGGCTTTCACTGTCCGCATTTTTCCTATATGGAGACCGGACGACAGCGGCAACAGTAAAGTTTTCCGAAATATCAAAGACAATCCCTCCATTGACAAAAAATCCGTGGAAATCAAAAGCTTTGTCATCCGAAATCGTTTGGTCGGCTTGTATCCATTGTTCTTCCAAGTGTTTTTCATAAGCCCCCTGAATCAAATTAAGACCCAAACCTAAGGCAATCCCATTTGTGAGGTTTTTTGCGAGAGAAAAATTATAGTTGAAAAGGGTGCCAGTTTGATTGTATTTGATGAAGTAAAAGAGCTGGCCGGCGAACTCGTAATCCCAGTTGACTTCCGGCCGGCTGTAATTTTCCCGAACTCCAACGGAGAGAGAAAAGGCCCACCCTCTTATGTTGAGAGAAATTCCCGCAAAATCTCCTGTATAAAGCCCGAAGGCACTGTTCTGGGGGGAATGGAAAGGTCCTGTGTTAACGATACCGTACTTATTAAGTAAGGTTGTCCGGTAGGATCCGCTGAATGAGAGGATAAACTTTGGGAGTTTGACCAGGAGGGCAGGATTAGAAAACGACACCGCACTGCTTTCAGAAAGTGTGAAGGAGGTGCCTCCCCGACCGAGGGAAGCGGCAGTTGTGATTCCAAAAGTATTCCATGTTTGCAGAGGGGCTTCGTCCTCATATTGACCGAGGACTAGCTGAGACAAGGCGGGACGTGGGGGGAAAATAAGAAGGCTGAAAATGAACATCATTAATAAACAAAATTTAGTCTTTTTCATGATCCTTTTAATTCTAGCGCCGAAAGATGATATTTGCAAATTCAAGGTGATTATGCTATAAAATATGGTTTTTAAAGAAAATGGCTGCAAAAAATATAGAAAGAATCAAAATTATCGGGACAGGATTTTATGCTCCCGAAAAAATTTTAACCAACTTTGACCTTGAAAAAATAGTCGACACCTCGGATGAATGGATTGTCTCCCGAACCGGCATCAAGGAAAGAAGAATCGGTTCTGAAGACCAGGCCACCTCTGATCTTAGTGTGATTGCCTGTCAGAGGGCTCTGAAAGATGCCGGATTAAAAATCAAGGATATTGATCTGATTCTGCTGGCCACATCCACTCCGGATACAATTTTTCCTTCCACTGCCTGTTGGGTTCAAAAGGGACTGGAAGCTGACCATATTCCGGCACTGGATGTGTCGGCCGGGTGCACAGGTTTGCTCTACGCTATGATTATTGCTGAAGCCATGATATTGAATGGGACCGTTAAAAGGATTCTTCTTATCGGTGCTGAAATGTTGACGAAGTTTATGAACTGGGAGGACCGGAATACGTGCGTCCTTTTTGGGGATGCGGCTGCGGCCTTGGTTCTAGAAAAGAGTGATGATGAATCCGGGATGCTGTCTTTCTACTGGAAGGCTGACGGGAATCTCGGGGGACTTCTCTCCCTGCCTGGCGGCGGGACAAGACACCCACCGACTCCGGAAATGTTGGAACAGAAGCTGCAGTTTCTCCAGATGAAAGGGAATGAAGTGTTTAAGCATGCCGTAAAAAGAATGGGAGAAGCCGCACTGGCTGCACTTAAAAAAGCCGGTTTGACAACTGATGATATTGATTACTTCATACCGCATCAAGCCAATATCCGGATCATTGAAGCCACAGGAAGACGACTCAAGCTTCCTCCGGAAAAAGTCTTCATAAACATTCAGAAATACGGGAATGTCTCTGTAGCCACAATTCCAATCGGCCTCCATGAGCTAAAAGAGCAGGGGAAACTCAAAAAGGGTGACATTATTGTTATGGATGCTTTTGGTGCAGGTTTTACCTGGGCGGCCATCACTTACAGGTGGTAATTTACTCTTATCTTGTGCAGGGAAGAGAAAGTACCTATAATTATTATTAGATTGGATAGGTTTTGTAAGGAGTTCAAAATGAAGAGAAATAAGTTAATGGTCCTCTCTTTTGCTCTGGTCCTGCTTATCAGTTCAGTTTCAGGTCTTCTTTTTGCACAGGAGGATCTTCCTAAAGATGCTCCGGATTTCACTTTGACAGATCTTGATGGAAACTTTATTTCACTTTCAGAAATGGAGGGAGAAGTCGTATTTCTTAATTTCTGGGCGACCTGGTGCACACCCTGCAAAAAGGAGTTTCCTTACTTCAACGAAGCCTATGAAACACACAAGGACAATGGTGTGAATATAGTCGGGATTTCTATTGATCGGAGTGAGAAAATCGTTAAAAAATTTCTACAAAAAACCGAGTTGGTTTTTCCTGTTGTTATGGGAGAACGGAAGTTTCTTAGTGATTATGGAGTGGGACGGGCAGTCCCAGTGACAATCATTATCGATAAGAAGGGGAAGCTGCGGTATAAAGTGATTGGCGGTTTGGAGAAAGAAGAGCTCGAAAAATATATCCAGGAATTGGTTAACGAATGACAGGTGCAGAAAACGTTTCAGTATTTTTCGCATTTACGGCGGGACTGATATCTTTTCTTTCCCCATGCATTCTTCCCATGATCCCTTCTTATTTGGCGTTTATCACAGGCATTTCGCTGGAAGAACTGTCGCAGGATCAAAACCTAAAAAAAGTACGGAAGTCTGTCATATTCAATTCTCTGTTTTTTATCCTGGGTTTTTCTATCCTCTTCATTATCATGGGAGCTTCGGCGACATTCTTAGGAAAATTTTTATCCAGGAATATCAGGTGGCTCGAGATTATAGGGGGATCACTGGTTGTCATTCTTGGGCTGCATTTTGCCGGACTGTTTAAGATAAAATTTTTAGACCGGGAAAGAAAGATTCATCTAAATAAAAAGCCGTTGGGATTATTTGGTACGGTTCTTGTTGGCATGGCCTTTGGAGCCGGCTGGACTCCCTGTGTCGGGCCGATCCTGGGAAGCATTTTGACGATGGCTGCAGCGACACAAGATGTCGCAAAAGGCATCATCCTGCTTATTGCCTACTCAATCGGATTAGGAATCCCCTTCCTCCTCGCAGGACTGCTTATCCATAAATTCTTCGAGTACTTCAAGACAATCCGAAAGTACTTTAGAGTGATCTCCCTTGTAGGCGGAATCCTTTTAGTTATCATAGGACTCTTATTGATAACCGGGTACTTTACGACTATTTCTTCTTTTCTCGGTGCTTAAAAAGGATTAAACCAGGCTTTCACCTAGTTCGATCGCCTGTTTATTGAGTGGAATGAGATGATGGTGCCGTTCAGGCAGAGTATCACTGAGCGCAACGAGGAGGGATTCCTTCTTGACGATGCCGTTGATTTTGATTAAAGCCCCAAGAACAAGCATGTTCATGACCTGGATGTTGTCTAATTCGTGAGTGGCTTTCTCCACTGCAGGAAGAGCGAACACACGGATATCTGTACGGGTAGGCGGCTGCTTGATGTTCGTGCTTTCCCAGATGAAAATGCCGCCGTTCTTTATTCGGGATTCAAACTTCTTGAGAGAAGGCAAATTGAGAACAACTCCCACATCATAGCTGCTCACAATGGGGGAAGAAATCGGCAGATCACTGATGTTGACGATGCAGTTGGCGGTTCCTCCCCGCATTTCAGGTCCGTAGGAAGGCATCCAACTGACCTCTTTCCCTTCCTTCATGGCAGCGTAAGCCAGGAGTGTTCCCATCGACAGGACTCCTTGACCCCCAAATCCGGCAAAGATCATTTCTTGCAGCATTTTAGTTCCTCTCAGGTTTTTTGAATACTCCAAGAGGAAAATAGGGGAGCATTTTTTCCTTCACCCAGTCTAAAGATTCTTCCGGCGTGCATTTCCATCCGGCCGGACAGTTTGATGCGACTTCAATAAACGTGGTTCCTAAGCCTAACATCTGGTATTCAAAGGCATTCTTCAGGGCCTTTTTTGTCTTTCTGGTATGTGCCGGAGTATCGCAGCTGACTCTTTCCACATAAGCCACACTGTCAAATTGGGAAACCATTTCGGCCATTTTAAGCGGCATTCCGGTCGTCGACGAGTCCCTGCCGTAGGGACTTGTCGATGTTTTCTGCCCTTCTAATGTGGTCGGGGCCATCTGCCCGCCTGTCATACCGTAGATCCCATTGTTGATGAAGATAAATGTAAAGTTTTCTCCGCGGTTGCAGGCATGCAGAGTTTCGGCTAAGCCGATTGCGGCAAGGTCACCATCCCCTTGATAAGAAAATACGATCCGGTCCGGAAGCATACGTTTGATGCCGGTGCATACGGCTGCTGCACGGCCGTGTGCCGCTTCCTGCATATCGATATCCAAGTATTTGTAGGAAAACACAGAGCATCCCACCGGGCAGACCCCGACAATTTTATCTTGAATGTCCATTTCCTGGACCAGTTCCATCAGAATTTTATGCACAGTGGAATGGAAACATCCCGGACAAAAACTCATCCGTGTCGAGGTAAGAGTTTTTGGCTTTTCATATATCAATTCGTAACCTTCTCTCATCCCAAATCTCCTTCATCATGGAGTTGTTTGATTTTTTCATAGACTTCATCTGGAGTGGGGACTATGCCTCCCATGCGTCCATAGAAATGGACAGGTTTTTTCCCGCACACGGCCAGTTTGATATCTTCCACCATCTGTCCTGCATTCATTTCAATAGAGATGAAAAACTTTACCTGATCTCTTGAGGCGATGTTTTCCAGCTGATCATAGGGAAACGGCCAGAGAGTGATGGGCCTGAAAAGGCCCAGTTTGATTCCTGCGTCTCTTCCGATGTCGATTGTTTTTTTAGCTATCCGGGAACATAACCCAAAAGCCGTGACTATGATTTCTGCATCATCAGTCCGGTATTCTTCGAACCGGACTTCATTGTCTTTGATGTCCGTGAATTTTTTTTGAAGCATCAAGTTTCTTATTTCCATCTCTTCGGACTCGATAAAAAGTGTCGTGAGGATATTTCTTTCCCTGTCGGGTGTTTTTCCGGTTGTCGCCCAGGGCTTATCCGGCCTGTATTCCATCCGAGAGGGGAGAACGACCTTTTCCATCATCTGGCCAATGGCTCCATCCGCAAGCAGCAAAACGGGCGTCAGATATTTATCTGCGAGTTTAAATGCAAGAACAGTAAAATCGACCATTTCCTGCACCGAATTGGGGCCGAGAACGATCAGATTATAATCTCCATGTCCTCCGCCTTTAACAGCCTGGAAGTAATCTCCCTGACCAGGCTGGACGGTTCCAAGGCCAGGCCCGCCTCTGACAACATTGACAAGCACACAGGGGAGCTCTCCACAAGCGAGGTATGATATACCTTCCTGCATCAGAGAAAATCCCGGCGAGGACGTTGTTGTCATCACCCGGGCTCCTGCACCGGCTGCCCCGTAGATCATATTGATAGCGGCCACCTCACTCTCGGCTTGGATAAAAATGTAGTCGTGTTTGGGCTCTTCTCTGGCCAGATATTCAATGACTTCGGATTGAGGCGTGATCGGGTATCCGAAGTATCCCTGAAGTCCTGCCCGAATAGCCGCCTCTGCGAGGGCTTCATTGCCTTTCATTAATTTGACTTCTTCCAACTTTTCCTCCCCTTCCTTAAGCCACTTTCTTGAAAACCTTGATGGCCGCATCCGGACAGATTACAGAACAATTCAGGCAGGCGATACACTTATCCTCATCAACCAGGTAAGCGTAGTGCAATCCGTAGATGTTGGTATCCGATGTGTTGAGTGCCAAGCAGTCGGTCGGGCAGTGGAGGACACACAAATTGCATCCTTTGCAGGTCTCGATGGATATTTCTACATATCCCTTAGTTGGCATTTTGTCCTCCTCGTATCCGTGTTAGAGTTCGAATGACATCACTCTGTGCGAATGACACTGGATATTTACGGCCGCAGGCATAGAGGCGATATGGCACGGGAAGGCCTCTACATGGACGGCCAGGGAAGTGCACCGGCCTCCCATCCCCTGGGGGCCTATCCCAAGATTGTTGATCCGCTTGAGGAGCCTTTTTTCCATATCCTCATAAAACGGGTCCGCATTAAAAGAGCCAAGAGGTTTTCTCAACAGGGCTTTTTTGGCTAAAAGTGCGGAGTATTCAAAATTTCCACCCACTCCTACTCCCACAACGATGGGAGGACAGGGATTTGATCCAGCCTTGTCGGCTGTTTCAACAACAAAGTCTTCGATGCCCTGCTGGCCGGCTGCCGGTGCGAACATACGGATAGCACTCATATTCTCTGCACCTCCGCCTTTGGCGATAAAAGTCAATTTAAAAACGTCTCCGGGTTCAAGTTCCCAATGAATAAAAACCGGTGTGTTATCTCCGGTGTTTTTTCTTCTGATGGGATCTTCCACGATAGATTTTCTGAGATAGCCTTCCTCATACCCTGCTTTGGCTCCTTCCATGATGGCTTCCTTAAGGCTCCCGAGTCCATCGTCCTTGTTCAGAGTGACATCCTCACCGATCTCTACAAAAAAAACGGCAAGGCCTGTGTCCTGGCAAAGTCCCAATTTTTCGCTCTTTGCAATTTGGACGTTCTCGAGAATTTGATCGAAAACGGCCTGCCCTGCCGGGGATTCTTCTTTGTCTTTCATCTCGTTGATAACATTGATGACATCATCTTGAAGCACAAAGTTGCTGGTCTGGACAAGCTCTCTTATTTTGTCCCTGACTTCAGACAGATTAATGGTTTTCATAAAATACCTCCGGGAATTATATATTATAAATAGACATGAAATTTTAGTTTAGATTTAACTCAAATGCGTGTCAAGAGAATGTCTAAAAAATGTCTCACTGACGTCTGCGAGCCCAAGCCGTGTCTATCGTTAGAGCAGCAAGAATCATCACAATGGGGATTAAGGGGAGGCGGTATCTCGTGGCCGAGTAAACGAGCATGTGAAGTCCTGTGACAGATAAAAGGAGAAAATGAAAAAGATACGATTTGCTGCCGAACTTTTTTATGGATATAACGATTCCAGGGATTGCTAGCAGCATAATTATTGAATAGTTAATAAGCCAGGCAATTCGAAAAGGTGTTTCTTTGATATTTTTAGGAAACTTTAAATTGTAATAAGGAGGCCGCCAAAACAGAAAAAGTTTTTTTATTGAGAGTTTTAGAAACTTTGTTGGATTATTGATGATAAAATTCATCCCTTGTTTATAGCCATTCTTTGAAGCTTTAATCTCCAATGCTAACAATTCTTCTTGTGATTCGTCTTGAATGATTCTAGGCCACTTTATTTTAGCATCTAGGTCGGAATTATACTCTCCTGTAGCCTCTAGATTATTTCCTATGTAGAAATTGAAGCCGCCACTGGTGGAAAAAAGGACAAACTTGTGAAAAACAAAATAGTTTCTCAGGGTCCAGGGGCATATCGTTAAAACAAAAAAGATGAAGAAAGTACTCAATTTTATAAGATATGTTTTTCTTATGACTGATTTTTTTATGAAAAAAAACATCCAGAAGGCAATCGGAAAAAGCATCAGAAATGCAACCTCACGAGTCAAGGCAGCGAAACCCATCAGAATACCGGCTAGAATTGATATGGAATAAGTGGGTTTTTCAGTAAAGATAAAAAGAATAAGGATGGCCAGAAAAAGAAGAAAAATGAATAATGTTTCAGCGTACAATCCTCCGGGGTATCGGATAAATTGAGGGTAGACAGCAAAAAAACCCGCAGCCCAAAGACCTGTGCGCTTATTGGCAAACCTTTTTCCCAAAAGGAAAATAATCAGACAGGTAAAAACACTTAAAATTGCTTGGACAAGTTTAACGGGAAGAGGATGAGTCCCGAATATGGAATAAAAAAATGCAAGAAAATAGGAATATCCTGGCGGGCGAAAAGCCCGTTTGCCTTCTTCATGATATCCCTCTCCTTGTACCAGACCTTTGGCTATGGAGTCATATGCTTTTGGATCATCTGTCAGTTCAATGGGAGAAAAAAAGAAAATCCAAACGATTCTAAATAGGAGGCATAGGATGAGTATGAGAAGAAGAATCTTTTTATTTTTCATTCACTCCAAACGATTATGACTCTTTAATTGTATAAGGCAGATAACTTCACCTGGAATCTGGAAATTTCCTAATTTGGAGTATACCATCCCTCCAGTCAAAAATCTTGAGTTGCATACCAGGTGCTTCGGTAACAACTGAATTAAAATTACCTATTATAATGGATGAGGATTTGTCGGAGAGTACTAGAGGGTAGTCTTCTGGATACACAAGATAAAATTTGTTGTGCAATCCCCAGAAGACAAACAAAAAAGATCGAAAATGATCCACATCTCTTATGTCCCTTAAAAGAGCATTATCTCCATTGAAGTATAAAATATCTTGTTTTTCAATGTACTTATGAAGCTTATCGAATTGTATAAAGAGCTTCCGATCGATGTTCCATTTTTTTTGAAATACTTTATTTCCGTAAAGCACAACTCCACCCGCGTTTATTGCCAGATAGCATGCAAGTGTAATGCCCCATAGAATACGAAGAGGCCGAAGTTTCAGACGTTCAAGTAGCCATCGAAAAAAAATTACAACTAATAGCGAAAAGCCAACAGAAGGTAAGTATAAATACCATGAATTTACTGCGCTTGGAATACTGAACAATGGAAAGTCGAAAAAGCTAATTGGGATCAGTGGTATAAGAAACCACAGAAGGGATAATCTGGATGTTGGAGAGCCTCTAAAAGCCAAGTAAGTCATTGCACACGTAATAAACAGTACTATTGATACTTTCAAGAAGATTATGGGCAGGATATTTGTTTCTGGAGGGATTCCCACTACATTCAAAACTTGCCGAGAAATCGGCACAAATGTAAATGATACAAAACCTGCAATATTTTCAAACGACTTCAAGCTAAATAAATGGCGGTGGGAAGGAAATAAAACCAGTTGGAAAACCATATATATCGCAGTAATTGAGAAAAAAGGAAAATACTTCCACCAGAATATTTTTAGCATTGGAAGGGACAATCTAATGTTACTGCTCTTTGCGGTGAATAATTCACAGGCTGTTAATAAAAAGGGCAGTACAATCGCAATCTCTTTTATCAATAGTGAAATAGAAAATATGCCCACGCAAATAAGATATGTAGTGATACTTCTAGATCTAATATGTTTCAGCCATACCAATACTATTATAAGAGCACAGAGAGTCACAAGAAGGTCAGGAATTGCGGCGATCCAATAAACTGCTGATGTTTTGAAGAGATTTAAGCAAAACGTTATTGCACAAATGAATCCATAAAATTCTGAAGCCAAGAGACGAGATCCTAAACGCCAAATAAGGATACAGTTTAGAAAATGTATGAGCAGGCCAAGGAGATGATAAGGAAGTGGTTCCGCCCCAAATAACGAGAATTGAATCGTTAGTATTATAACATAAAGAGGACGAAAAACACCGAATCCTTCAATATATTTTTGTATTAGTGCAGAAAGATTGCCTTCATTAGCTAACCGGGCCAAATTTATCCAAGCATAGTCATCCGTAAGAAAAAAACCATCGAACTTAGCTATAAAGACTAAAGAACAGAGGAGAGCCAAAAACAAAATAGCAATGGTATTTCGAATATTTGCTTTCATTTAAACAAATTATTTGATTTTTTAAATATTAGAAAATATTTTGTTCCATAATCAGCGAATTATTATATTTTTCTCTGATTTCCATCTTTTAAACATGCTTATTACCTATATCAAAGCGAAACTATGGGGTCAACATAGAAGTCAGGTCTCAAGGAAGCATGTAGAAAATCATCAATTTTTCTAACTTCTAAGATTAATTGCCATGAGCTTCAACTCAGTCATCTCTTCAATGGCATATTTGAGCCCTTCTCTCCCAAACCCGGATTCTTTGACACCTCCATAAGGCATATGATCGATGCGGAATGTGGGAATATCGTTGATGATCACTCCTCCCACATCAAGAATTTCATAGGCATGAAAAGCTTTCTGGAGATCCTTGGTGAAAACCCCTGCCTGAAGTCCATATTTCGAATGATTCACTCCCTTCAAGGCTTCTTCAAAGTCTTTGTAAGGGGAGACGATAACAACTGGTGCAAAGGCTTCCTGGCAGGAGACTCTAAGTTCCGGTTTAACATTTTCCAGGATTGTCGGTTCAAAGAGAGTGCCGTTTCTCTGGCCACCTGTCACAAGATGCCCTCCCTTTTGTACGGCCTCATTGACCCATTCTTCAATCTGTTGAGCGGCATCCGTATTGATCATTGGACCGATATCCGTGTCTTCATCCAGAGGATTCCCTAGTTTTAGTTTTTTTGTGGCCGCCACGAAATCAGTCATAAAACGGTCATAAATATTTTCGTGCAAGAAAATGCGCTGGATAGAGATGCAAATTTGTCCGGAATAAGAAAAGGCTCCCAAAAGAATCCTGGATAAAGCGAAGTCCAAGTCGGTATCGGGCTCTATGATGACGGCCGCATTCCCTCCCAGCTCTAAAGTTACTTTTTTCTTAAAAGCCTGTTTTTTCAGTGTCCAACCGATTTCAGGGCTTCCTGTAAAAGTGACCTTTTTGACTCTCTCGTCTTCAAGGAGGGGACTAGCGTCTTCATATCCACAGGGAACAATATTGATCCCCCCCCCAGGGAATCCACTGTCACTAATAATTTCTCCAAGCAGAAGGGATGTGATGGATACTTGGGATGCAGGTCTTATTATCACGGAATTCCCCGAAGCGATAGCGGGTGCGACCTTATGGGCGACAAGATTTAAAGGGAAGTTGAAGGGAGTTATTCCAACGACAACCCCGATAGGGAACCGTCGGATGAGTCCCCATCTTTTTTTTGTCTGAGGACTCCAATCAAGAGGGATGATTTCTCCTTCTTGCCTTTTGGCCTCCTCGGCTGCAACTTGAAAAGTATTGGCCGCTCTATCGGTTTCAACTCGGGAAGAGGCTATGGTTTTTCCCGCTGACAGGGTAATAGATTCGGCCAGCTCTTCTTTTCTTCGTTTGATCTCTGATGAAATATGGATCAGGATTTCGTACCGCTCGAAACTGGAAAGATGCCTTGTCTTTTCGAAGGCATGGTGTGCCGAATGGATGGCCTTTTGAACCTGCTGTTTATCGGCAAAATGAATGGCCGCAAAAACTTTTTGATCATAGGGAGATTTGAATTCCTTTATGATATGCCCATCTTCCCATAAACCGTTAATCAGTAATTTGTAGTCCTTCATATTCCTCTCCTCCAATGTATCAGCAATAATACAAATCTTTCAACATGACGGCGTCTTGTTCCTGAATGGGACTTTCGCAGATCACCATACCTTTGACATCTAAATCTTTGAGAACCTGAATCCATTCGTCGTATTTGAAATCAGATTCTTTTAAGTTGAGGTGTTTAATCTCACCTTTGGTGCTGTATTCCACGCCCGAAATGTGAATGTGGAGGTTGGACAGGGATTCCTTTCCGAGCTTTTTAGAAATCTTAGTGAGGATTCTGTAGAATTCCAAGTAGCTGTTGACTTTGCCTTCTCGTGCATGAATATGAGAAAAATCTATGCAGGGAAAAAGGCCGTCGATCTCCCGACACAGGAACAAAATTTCTTCAAGCGATCCAAATTGACCTTTTTTTCCCATGGTTTCGGCTCTAAGGCTCACGGGTGTTCTCTCTGATTTTAAAATAGAGACGATTTCTTTGAGTCCTTGTTTTATGTTCCGAAATGCGTCTTCAGGGGAATCTGTTCCATAATAACCGCAGTGAAAGACGACATTTTGTGCTCCACAAAGAGCGGCCAGTCTAGCCGAATTTAAAATGCGCTCTTGACTGACGAGCCACTTCCCCTTATCCGGAGAATTCAGATTGACGTAGTAAGGTGCATGAACACTCAGCCGGATGCCGAGTTTTTGAGCGGATTCTGCAATTTTCTTTGCCGTGTCGCTGCCCATCTTAACACCTTTGACAAATTCGATTTCAATGCAGTCCAATCCAAGATGGGCGACATGGCTTATTCCTGCCAGCGACGAAGTCTCTGGGGAGGAATGCGGCACTCCCGCTGTACCGAAAAGGAGTTTATCAGCAGGTGTATTCATCGGCGTCTCCAGGATGGTCAAGGAAATCGTCGACAACTTTTAAGGCGCAAAAGTCACCACACATGGAGCAGGCCTCAGATTTAGATTTTCTCTTATTTCTTATTTCATCAAATTTGTCTGGATCTAAAACCAGTTTTTTCTGTTCTTCCCAATCGAGATTTCTTCGTGCTTTGGAGAGTTTCAGATCTCTTTCGATAGCCCCTTTGACCCCTTTTACGATATCTGCGGCGTGGGCCGCAATCCTTGAGGCGATAAGCCCTTCTCTGACATCATCCACCGAAGGGAGACCCAGGTGTTCACATGGAGTGACGTAGCAGAGAAAATCTGCTCCCGCTGCCGCAGCGACGGTTCCTCCAATGGCGGAGACGATGTGATCATATCCCGGAGCAATGTCTGTTACAAGCGGGCCCAATACATAGAAGGGCGCTCCGTTGCAAACCCGTTTTTGGATTTTCATATTCATTTCAATTTGGTCAAGCGGGACATGGCCGGGTCCCTCGACCATCACTTGAACATTACGGCTCCATGCTTCTGAAACAAGTTCACCTAAGGTGAGGAGTTCCTCGATTTGAGCGCGATCGGTCGCATCTAAAATAGAACCTGGCCGAAGGCCATCTCCAAGGCTTAAGGTGACATCGTATTTATGAACTATCTCTAGGAGTCTATCAAAATGGGCATAGAGAGGATTCTCTTTCTGGTTGTGCAGCATCCAGGCGACATGGAATGCCCCTCCTCTCGAGACGACATCGGCGACGCGAGTTTGTTTTTTTAAACGCTCTAACGCTTTGAGGGTCAGGCCTGCGTGGACGGTCATAAAATCCACCCCCTGTTTGGCTTGCTCTTCAATGACCGCAAAGATGTCTTCTTCATCCATGGCGACAATCGATTCTTTTTCCCGGATTGTTTTAATGGCTGCTTCGTAAATGGGAACCGTTCCCAGGGGAATTTTGGCCGCGTTGAGGATTGCTTGGCGGATCTTTTTTGTATCTCCGCCAGTACTCAGGTCCATAATGGTGTCGGTTTTGTATTTAAGGGAGATTTCGACTTTTGCGAGTTCATTCTCCAGTTCCGGGAAATCTGCAGAACTTCCGATGTTCACATTCACTTTTGTCCTGAGTTTATGTCCGATCCCGACAGCATGAATAGGGGAGTGGTTGGGATTGAGGGGAATCACAACTTTGCCCTGAGATACAAGCTGAAGGAGAGTATCAAGAGGGATATTTTCTTCCCTTGCCACTGCTTGCATGGCCTCGGTCACATTGCCTTTTCTGGCTTCGCTTAATTGTGTCATATTTCGTTTCATCTGGTGTGTTTAGTTTACATCCAAACACGAGATAATACAACTTCAGTTGTCTGGAGTAAGAAGTGGTTAAAGTGGTGTTGAATATTACGATTTAGTCTTGTGATTCATTTGCTTGGGGTAAGTTGATCGCCATCATCTTCCCAGAACTCTAAAAAAATTACGGAAATGGGGATGCTTGTGAATTAAGCCTTTCGAAAAACTTGAAAAACAGATAAAATATTTTTAGATCGAGATGATAAAGGCAGATAGTTTGACTGGACTTTTTTGTGATGTCTAAGAAAAAATTAATCCTTTTTTTTTGTTTTTTTCTTATCTGTCTAATTATTATTATTCCTGAAGACATAGAAGCACAGACTTATACATCCTTTCAATCCGAACTCAACAGCATTGTCGAGAGAACTCGATTACGTCTCGGTCCTTTCAGAATCGTGCCGCGCATCGATTTCCAGTTTTTGCGGTATGAGTGGAACATATTCTACCAGAGAGAAGATGAAAATCCTGCTTCGGATTTTACTTCAACCATTTCACCGGAACTCAATGTTTACCTGATTTTTAAAGACAGATTGATTTTACGTCTGGCTGACCGGCTTTCCTATGTCCATTACTATAGGTACAGAGAAGAAAGACGACTCAACAATAACTTCACCTCAGAAATGAAATGGCTTCTTCTTAACAGATTTGTCCTAACCGGATCGTATGCCATTACAAGAAACCGAGGACGGCCGACAAGTGAATTTAATATTCGGGCAAACGAATACCGTGAGAGCATTAGAGGGGGATTATTCTACGAAACACCCAGGCAGACATCCATTGGGATATCCTATACACAGAGCAAAATACTATATGATGACATCACATTTCCTGGGCAAGAGGTTGCTCTCTCCCGTATCTTCAACAGAAAGGAAAAGAATATTGGACTTGAATTTAACTACCATGTGTTCTCTGAAAGCTTCTTTTTTATAACGGGAAGCTACACGGATCATGATTTTGAACATACGGAAGACTTTGATAGGCGGTCCTACAGCCTCCAGGCACTAACTGGGCTGCGTTTCCCATTGATCGGAGGCATTTCAGGAACGTTGGCTTTGGGATTGAAACAAATTATGCCAAGAGCTGTCGGTTTGGAGGGAAAAATAGGATTGATAGGAAACACAGGTCTGAATTTCAGGAGAGGTCATCTCGGTGCCCGGATTTCATATAATAGAGATTTCCCCTTTTCTTTTTGGGAAAACAATGTCTTCTTTATTAACAACAGATATTTATTTGGAGGGTCTGTTTATGTCACGCGGTTTTTAAGAATTGATTACGATTACTCCATAGGGAATTCTAGGTATCCTAAACTGATCTCTCTTTTTTATCCTGACGGGAGTTTTGAGAATATCCGGAGAATAGATAAATATCGAATCCAGACACTGCGCTTAGTTTTCAAGCTCTTCAAAGAATTTGGACTGGGAATCAGTGCAAACCAGTGGGCGAGGGACTCAAACTACCTTGGCGAAAGCCGGAGCCAAATCTATCTTAATGCATATTTGACATTGGATTTCTAATGCAAAAATATTCATATCACCCCTTATTCATTCTTCTCACCCTTTAGAGTGACAAAAAGGAGGTGAAATTCATCCCCTCATTCATCTGACTAGGGTATTCTTTATACTTGGGATACATTTATAATAAAACTTTAAAAATAAGAGAAATGAATCTGTTGCACTCGAGTTCTGTATATTGCCGACATCTGTATTTTTGATGTTTTCTTGTTGTTTTTGAGTGGAAAATGAAGAATTGTACTCTACCATCTAACGGCGGTAGCTTATCTAAATTCCAAATAAAATGAACTCGTTTCATAGGATAGTAAAAAATAAATGATGGAAAAAAATTTCCAGCCGAAAGTGATGATCTGCATCCTGAACTGGAAGGGGGGAAAGGATACCGTAGATTGCCTGGAATCGGTGAGAAAGCTGTCCTATCCCCATTTTCAGGTTGTTGTTCTGGACAACGGTTCCGGAGACGATTCCGTTGAACAGATAAAAATGTGGTGCAGGGAAAAGATGGCATGTGTTGAGTATGACAGGGAGACCGCAGAGTCAGGAGGACAGGCAGATATAGAAGACAGTTTATTGAGTCAGTCTTTAGAGCCAGCGTTGGTTCTTATAAAAACTCGGGAAAATCTTGGATTTGCGGAGGGAAACAATGTAGCTATTAAGTATGCGCTCCGCTGTGCCGAGCCTGCTGACTATGTTTTTCTCCTAAATAATGATACTTGTATCGATCACGATTGTCTGACGCAGGCGGTGGGAGTTTCACGGAAGAATAGTGCGGATGTTGTTGGATGTGTTGTCAAAGAATCGAAGACTGGGAGACTCTTGTTCTCAGGGGATCATAGACCTCCTCATCTTTTCTATGTTTCCTACTACTGGTTCCGTCATGATCTGCTGGGGGATGAACCGTCTAACATGGTTTGGGGAACAGCGATGCTTGTTCATCAGAAGGTTTTAAGGGAATTAGACAATATTCATGGGGGCTTTTTCAATCACAAACTTTTTCTTTATGCTGAAGATTATGATTTTTGTTTAAAGATCAAGAAAATGGGATATAAAATATTTTTAGCTCAGAAAGCACTCGTTTATCATAAACACAAAGAAAGTTGTGTCACTCAAAGATATCAAAATTCTTTTCTTTTATATTATTCAACACGAAACACGATTTTAGTAGCAAAAAAATATTTGTCAGGTATATGGCTTTTTTTGTTCCATGGCTATTATCCTTTTGTAAAAATTAAAGATTTGATTTTTAAAATAAAGGAAGGAAAACCACATGAAGCAGTTTATCTACTCAAAGGTTTGAAGGATGGCTATCTTAATGTTTATGGAAAATGGAAAGAGCATTCATGAAAATTGTCATCGTTTCATTTTATAATTCCTTTCCTCCAGTTAGCGGAGCAGCAAATGTTACTTATAAGTTTTCTAAATATCTTGCTGGGGAAAGATATCTCATTCAATTATCTCCTTATTGTGAAAACAAGGAAAAAGATCATGGAATAAAAATCATAAATTTAAAACAAGTTCGATTTAGAGGCTTTAGAAAAATATTGGAAATGTTTAGTCATGCATTTAAAATTGTTTCAAAAATAAAAAATATCTCTCCTGAATTTGTAGTACTAGAGGGAGCCTCTTGGGCATTATACAATTTAATCCTGATCTCTTTGTTAAAACAAACAAAAATTGATCCCTTGATTGTTTATCATGCACATAATGTTGAATATTTACTTAGAAAACAAAAAAACAACTGGCTGATAGCAAATATTACAAAATGGGCAGAAAAAAATCTCTTGAAAAAATCTGATATTATCACTGCCGTTTCACAGAATGATGCCCATCATTTTAAAAAACTCTATGGAGAAAAAGCATTAATTGTTCCTAATGGTGTCGATATACAGTGTTTTGATACGGTTTCCGATAACCAAATTAAAGTTATAAAGGCTAAATACAATTTGAGTGGAGCGCTCGTTCTATTTATGGGATTGATAGATTATCCTCCAAATCAAGAAGGGATCAATTTTCTTATTAATTCTGTTTTTCCGGTTGTTAGAAAAAAATCACCGGATTTAAAGCTAGTAATAATCGGTGGAAGGCTCAAAAGTAAAGAAAAATGGATTCTAAATCCCGGCGTAATTCCATTCGAAGAAATTCCAATTTTAGTTAAAGCATGTGATGTATGTGTGGCTCCAATATTTTCAGGCTCTGGAACAAGAGTTAAAATTCTTGAATATATGGCTGCAGGAAAGCCGGTTGTTTCGACTACAAAGGGGGCAGAGGGGCTTTCAGTTAAGAAGGGGGAAAACATCGTAATTGCGGATGACGTAGAAAACTTTGCTGAAGAAATTGTATCCTTGGTGATGAAACCTGAATATTCGAAAAGAATAAGCATACAAGGAAGAATACTTGCTAGAAAAGATTATTCTTGGACTAGAATAATGCAATGTTTCAATAGAGTTTTGGAAGAACACTCTTTGATGAATGCTGTTGAAAATGAATAAGTATCCCGAAAACAGTTCTCTTTCAAAGCGAATACTGATCTACGGACAATTGCCGCCACCTCAACATGGGTCTAACATCATGACTCTGACTCTATTTAAAGCGCTAGAGAGACTTGGCCATCGAGTGAAAGTTTCCAATAAAGAATTTTCTAAACAAATCCATGAGGTCAATAAGATATCATTTGTAAAGTTTTTAAGGTTTTTTTCTGTATTGTGGAAATACAATCGTGATCTGATTCATTTTCAACCGGATTTGGTTGTGTTTTTTATTTCAGCAACAAAAATTGGCCTTTTCGCTGAGGGCATATTTACAGCATTTACATACATATTTCACTTTCCCTATGTTTTGTACATTCATAACAACGGACATAAAGCAATCTATTGGAGAGGGAGTGTAGGCCGCTGGATCGTACGGCGTGTCTTTGACAGGGCAAAGGCCTGTATCGTATTGGGGAAGGTATTTGAAGAGGATATCAGCAGCTTCTACAAGAAAGATATATATATGTTGCCCAATTGCTTAATGAAGACGTTACCTGAAAAAAAAAATAGAGCAGATCAATTTATCAATGTGCTCTATCTCTCCAATCTCTACGAATCAAAGGGAATTTTTACTTTGGTCAGGTCAATCCCTAAAGTCCTCATGAAGAAAAGACGTGTCAAGTTTCTCATAGCAGGTCCCTGGCAGGGAAAAAATGTAAAAAAAAGAATCCTCAATTATGTGAAAAGAAACAAGCTAAACGCGAATGTTCAGTTCCTAGGAGCCGTATATGGGGATAAAAAAGAGGAATTATTCCAAAAAAGCGATATTTTTGTTTTCCCTTCACACTTTCCTTTTGAAGCCTTTGGGCTTGTCAACCTGGAGGCCATGCAGGTAGGGATTCCTGTGGTAACAACCAATATTGGAGCTCTCCCCGAGATGGTGTTGAATGGCCGAACCGGATATATTATTCCTCCTAAAAAACCCAATATCCTGGCTGAGAAAATCAATCTTTTAGTGAAGGACCCGGATCTGCGAAGGAAAATGGGACGTGAAGGGAAAAAACGATTTAATGAAATGTATTCATTCGATGCCTATACCTCAAATGTTCAAGGAATTTTGAATGACCTTCTCTAATTAAAGCAAAGATTATGAAGAGACTTAGTTTGCTCGTTTCCGCACATGCCTGCAATCCATTGGCTACCGAAGAGTCCTATCCCGGGGAGGCTGTCCTGGGTTGGAATCTGGTCAAGCAGCTCAATCGATTTCATGATGTATCGGTCCTCACAAGGACCTATAATAGGGGAGGGATTGAGGGAGCCGTTGATCAGGAAAACCTCAATGATGTTAAGTTCCATTATTTGACGCTGCCAAAATTCTTATCTGTATTAAAACGGAACTTCCTAGGTTTTAGTCTGTATTATTTGTTGTGGCAGATCAAAGCTTTTTTTTTCGCACAAAGACTTTTTAAAAAAAACCACTATGATTTTTTCCACCACATCACTTTTAATAATGACTGGATGCCCAGCTTTATTGGTGCGTTTCTACCCCTCCCCTTTATATGGGGCCCTATGGGAGGAGGGCAGAAGATCCCGCGCAGTTTTAAAAAGACCATTCACTGGAAAAATCGGATCAATCAAAACTTGCGCCTTGCGGGACAGTGGTTCTGGCGGAACACATGGTTTAGGCGAAGATGTGTTAAAAAAGCCTTGGCCATTCTTGTATGCAACACGGATACAGAAGATAAGATAAAAACAGATGAAAAAAAACTCTTTTTTTATCCCGTTAACGGGATTTCATCAAAAGAATTAAAAACCTCTCGGAACACTGTGGTGGAGAAATCCTCAGAGTTTAAAATTATCTATGCAGGCCGCTTGGATGCCATCAAAGGTATCAATCTCGGTATAGAAGCCTTTCACGTTTTTTCTCGTAAATTCCCCAAGTCTTCTTTTAAAATAATCGGGGTGGGCCCCGAGAGGAATCGCTTAGCGAGTTTAGTGGAGTCTTTAAATATACAAAATAAAGTTGAATTTATCCCATGGATGGAACGTGAAGAATTGCTTGAGCAAATGCGTTTTTCCGATGTTCTCCTTTTTCCCAGTTTCCGCGACGGAGGAGGGCAGGTGATTATCGAAGCCATGGGCTGCGGGAAGCCGGTTATCGGACTCAATGTCGGAGGGCCTGGTTTCCATATCCAGAAAGAATGGGGTATAAAGATCGAGCCAAAAAACCCGATGTACACTGTTCGAGAAATGGCCAGAGCTCTGGAGACGCTTTATCTCGATAATGACCTTAGAAGAAATATGGGAGTGGCTGGCTGCAGACGAGCAGAAGAATTTTACCTTTGGGAGCGGCTGGGGGATCGTATGCAGCACATTTATGAAGAAATCTTACCAAGGGATTTAACGGATAAATAGGCAGAAATTGTTATTCTTTGGAGATGAATAATGAGAAAAGATTTTTTAATTTTCGGTAATCCGGCTATTGAACAGCCTGAAATCGATGAAGTGGTCGATTCTCTGAGATCCGGGTGGCTGGGGACTGGTCCCAAAGTACAGAGGTTTGAGGAAATGTTTAAGAGTTACAAGGGAACTGAGCATGCTGTGGCCGTGAATTCCTGCACAGCAGCCCTGCATCTTTCCATGTTGGCTCTGGGCATAGGCCCGGGGGATGAAGTTCTTGTTCCGACGATGACTTTTGCAGCCACGGCCAATGCCGTTATCCACTCAGGAGGGATTCCCGTACTTGTCGACTGCAGGCGGGATACGATGAACATCGATCTGGAAGATATTAAAAGGAAAATCACGCCGCGGACAAAAGCCATTATTCCTGTACACTTTGCGGGCCGCCCGTGTGAGATGGATGAATTGGTTGAACTCTCAAAAAAACATGGAATAAAGACTATCGAAGACTGTGCCCATGCCGTGGAAGCCGAATATAAAGGCCGGAAAATTGGCACTATAGGTGAAATGGGGTGTTTTAGTTTTTATGTCACCAAAAACATTGTGACTGGAGAAGGAGGGATGGTCATCACAAATGATGAGAACTATGTGAATCAAATTAAAGCACTGGCCCAGCATGGGATGAGCAGGGATGCCTGGAAAAGATTTTCCGATGATGGGTACAAACATTATCAAGTCGTCTATTCGGGTTACAAATACAACATGATGGACATTCAGGCGGCACTGGGAATTCATCAGCTTCCCAGAGTCGAGAAAAACTGGAATAGACGGAAAGAGATTTGGGACAGATACAATGAGGCATTCACCAATTTTCCTGTGATTACACCTTTGCCGACTGAAACCGAAAACCGTCATTCCCATCATCTTTACACTCTTCTTTTGGATATTGACAAAATAAAAATAACCCGAGATCAATTTTTGTCCGAAATGACCCGACGAAATATCGGTGTAGGAGTACATTATATAGCTTTACATTTAAATCCGTATTATCAACAGACTTATGGCTATAAAAGGGGAGATTTCCCCCATGCCGAATGGATTTCTGAAAGAACGGTTTCCATCCCGCTCTCTCCAAAACTGAAAGATGAAGATGTGGAAGATGTTATTGATGCAGTAAAAGAAACAGTAAAAAATTAAATGAATTTTTTTTTAGTAATCAAAAAATTATTATATTTTGGGTACTATCAAATAAAAAATTTGATGAAACTGGGTTTAGGATATCCATTGACAATGCCACCTCTAGGTTCGGCTACACTGGATATTGACGATGTCGTTATCGCGAGAAGGGAACTTAAAGAAAGACAAAACTGGTTTGAGCCTGCTGTTGTAAAAGAATATGAAGATACTTTTGCGCAGTGGAATGGTTCTAAGTACGCATTTGCCTTTATGGGAGGAAGAGTGGCCTTGAGTGCTTGCATTTATGCGTTAGATTTAAGACCAGATGATGAAGTAATCCTACCCGGTTATACATGTGTTGTCGTTCCCAATGCTTTCCATTTTGTGGAGGTCAAAACAATATATAGTGATATAGAACTCGATACTTACGGATTGGATGCAGCTTTTATAGAAGAAAAAATTACGCCAAACACTAAAGCAATTTTACTGCATCATCTCTATGGAATGGTATGTCGCGATTATGAAAAAATTATTGCCATTGCCAGAAGGAATAGATTATATGTTATTGAGGATTGTGCTCAGAGTACAGGTGCTGTATTCAAAAATCGGAATGTGGGCAATTTAGGGGATGTAGCCATTTATAGTAATGAACAATCCAAAGTATTCACTACTGTTCAAGGTGGAATAGCTACGACAAATGATGATTTTTTGGCGGAAAGGATTAAAGAATATTATACTCAAGTCAGTTATCCAGATGTAAAATTAATCGACAAGCAGCTTCACAATGTAATCATCAACTATTATTCGTATAAAGATCCACAACGTTGGTGGAAAGGAGGGGTAATTCATCTTATACACAGGAATAAAATCATAATCTCAACGACGAAAGAAGAAGAACAGGGAATTAAACCAAGTTATTATGGAAGAAAAATGCCATCACCGATTGCTGCAATTGGCTTAAATCAACTTAGGAAGATTGATAACTATAATGAAAAACGCAGACAAACTGCCAGAAGGTGGGATATTTGGTGTGATAGACATGGTTACAAAAAACCTGTTGTTGTTCCAAATTCTATTTCAGTGTATTTACGTTATCCTATTATGGTGGAGCTAGAGAAAAAGAGTGACACATCGTGGGCTCGTAGAGAGTTGGGGATATCCTTGGGTGTTTGGTTTGTTAGCAATATTCATCCGGTAGATTGGCCAGTAGAAAAGTGTCCGAATGCAGATAAGGCGGTAGAACAATGTGTGAATTTTCCCACACTCATTGGGAGGAATCGGAATGATAAAAAAGCTAATAAAGATATGTAGCTTTCCGGCAGAATTGTGGCTAGCGTTAATTTCTTATCTACCAGGCCGAGTTGGAGTTCAACTAAGATATTATTTTTGGAAAAAACGCCTAAGATATCTAGGCAAAAATGTGAGAATAGATACTGGGGTTTATTTCCAAAATCCAAACTATATTTCTATAAACGATAATTGTTGGATTGATAAAAATGTGATGATACTTGCAGGACTAGATAAATCTAGGCGAGAAAAAGTTGTTATAAAGAATAGTGAATTTAATGGGGAAAAAGGCGTTGTGTACTTAGGAAAAAATATCCACTTAGGTCCAGGATGTATTATATCTGGAATATCAGCTGGTGTATATATTTCAGATGAGTGTGGATTTTCTGCAAATTGTAGGATTTATGCCTTTAGCCACCATTATAAATCTAAAAATAATCCAGGAAATACAAATATCTGCTTTAGCCCTTTGGTATCACCAGACAGACAATGCTTAAGAGAAGGAGCAATATTCATAGGAGCCAATACTGGAGTTGCCTTGAATTCGGTAATTTTACCTGGTGTTTCTATGCCAAGTAATTGCTTCATTACTATTAATAGCGTTGTTTATCCGAAAAAATATCAGAATAATTCAATTATTGCTGGAAACCCAGCCAGGGAAATTGGTAGAAGATTTAAACGTAATGAATAAATTAAAATTTTAGATTTGTAATTGGCTTGTACAAAAAATAAACAATAACATATTTAATGCCTATAAGACGTTTATAACAGGTCGAGTGATCGACCTCGGTTATGGCACAGCTCCATACAAAGAAGTAATAATACCAAGGAACAGATGAAACTATACTTTATAAATCTTCATTATAGGGATTCATATTCTGAAAGAATAACGACTCCTCCACTAGGAGCTGGATATGTCCTCGAAGCTCTTGGTAAGAACCATATAGATGTAAGATATTATGAATTTTCACTTCATAATGACTTATTGCATCTGATAAATGACATAAAACAATTTTCTCCATCACTTATTGGTGTCTCCTTTATGACGCATTTTTATAAAAAAAGCTATAAAATAATTGAAAAGATAGCATTATTGAATATTCCTATTGTTTGCGGCGGCGTACATGTAAATTCCACGGGTTCAAAAGTTCTTCTCGAAACTAAGGCTACTTTCTTGATAAAAGGGGAGGGGGAAGAATCTCTCTTTCAATTAATTAAAAATTTAGATAATATTGATAAATTTTCTGAAATACCAGGTCTAATATATTTAAAAGGCGATAGAATATACGAAAATCCACCTAAAATAATAGATTTAGCTAAAGTAGCATATCCAAAATATAGACAATTTGATCTACAGTCATATTCTTCCAATAGAAGACTTATCCTTACTTCGAGAGGATGCCCCTATTTATGCACATATTGTCAACAAGCAACTTTGCTTAGTAAAAAATGGCGTAAAAGAACTCCTGAAAGTATATTAGAGGAATTAGAGCACTGGGCTGCACGTGGAGTCACTTCATTTAATTTTAGTGACGATAATTTAACATTGGAACGAAAAAGGATTCGCGAACTGTGTGGGTTAATCCAGAAGAGTAAATACAAATTTAGTATTATTACTTCTGGTGTCCGAATTGATAATACTGACTATGATACATTAAAAATGATGAAAGATAGTGGTTTTTTTTATCTCTCTTACGGCATAGAATCTGGGAATAACAGAGTACTTAAAGAGATAAAAAAGGGGATTACTGTTTCTCAGATTCATAAAACACTCGAAATGTCATGTGAGTTGGATTTTGACATAAAATTATATTTTATAATAAATAATAGAACTGAAACATATTTAGATGTACAAGACTCTTTTAAGCTTGCCAGGCAGTATCCCATAAAGCTTGCTCGTTTCACAAACCTGATTCCTTATCCAAGAACCTATGATTACGATTGGATAAAAAAGAATGGAAAACTTCTTTATCACCCGGACGAGTATTTGAATAATTTGCCCAAATATGTCGACAAGCCATTGTACAATGGTCCTGGCATGACATTAGATGAACGTATTCAAGTAATAGAGGAAGCTAAAATTGAAATAAAAAAATTTGAGCCAACATTTTATGAAAATTTTAAAAGGGATATTGCGATCGGTTTTAATCAAATAAAACGTGGAAATTATATAAATCTTACTAATAGAATTATCCATCGGATGAAAACACGGCTGTAGTTGAGACACAAACTAAAAAAAATGGATCTAACAACTAAAACTGTTCAAGGTATCAGCTGGGCGGGTATTTCACAATTATTTCGTATGCTCTTTCAGTTTGTTATTACTGTAATTTTAGCTCGACTGCTTACCCCTAATGACTTTGGATTGATTGCAATGGTAGTTGTATTTACTGGTTTTGTAATGATATTCAGCGATTTTAGTTTGCCGACAGCACTAATTCAACATAAAGGGCACACGGAAGAACATCTTTCATCTATTTTTTGGATAAATTTATTATTGGGGATTTTTTTTACACTTATATTAATAGCATTAGCTCCAGTAATTGCGGATTTGTATAATGAAAACAGATTGGAGCCTCTTATCACGTTACTAGCTTCTACTTTTTTCATTTCTTCTTTTGGTAGAGTTCAATCTGCCTTATTTACAAAACAACTGAAATTTAAAAAGCTGGCTATTGTTGAAATATCAGCAGTAGGAGTTTCAGGAACCGCAGCAATTATTTTGGCCCTATTTAATTTTGGTGTATGGAGTCTTATCTGGCAACAGATTATTTTTAGTTTTGTAACAGTTTTTCTTCTATGGGGTTTCTCTGCCTGGAAGCCAAAAATTTTATTTAAATGGCAACAAGTTAAGGAGCTTCTTAGCTTTGGTCTGAATCTTACTGGCTTTAGTTTCATAAACTTTTTCAGTCGCAATCTTGATAATTTTCTTATTGGAAAATTTTTAGGTTCAGTTCCCTTGGGTTTTTATAATTTAGCCTATCGCATATTGCTTTTTCCATTGACGAAAATTTCTTCTGTTATCGGACGGGTTATGTTTCCTAGCCTCTCAGCTATCCAGGATGATAAAAGCAAGGTGCGCCATGCGTATCTAGCGGCTACTCGCTATATTGCAGTTATAACATTTCCGTTAATGATAGGATTATTGGTTGTTGCTCCGCAATTTATTAGAGTAATTTTTGGCACCCAATGGGAGAGGACGATTCTTCTAGTTCAAATTCTTTCCCTGGTAGGTTTAACACAATCTATAGTTACAACAGTGGGGTGGATCTATCAATCACAAGGCCGAACAGATATCTTGTTTCGCTGGGGGATTTTTTCTACACTTATTGTCATAATCGCATTTATTATCGGGCTTCGTTGGAATATAGAAGGAATCGCTATTGCTTATGCAATAGTTGGATTATTATTATTATATCCGAACTTTGCCATTCCATTCAGATTAATTAATTTGAAATTTAATTATTTTATAAAGAACTTTTCTTCCATATTTTTAGCAGTATTTGGGATGGGATTAGTAGTTTCAGGTGCAAAATTCTTTTTATCAAGTATTTTATTGACAAATGATGTGATTACACTTTGTTTAACAGTAGTTATAGGAATTGGGAGCTATACTGGGCTTTTATTTTTTCTAGAAAAAGAACTATACAGAGAAATATTTGAATTATTTAAGCTGTTAAAACCTCCTACATCCATTTTACCTTTAAAAAAAGATCTAATTTAGTTGAATAGTTGTGGAAGAATCGAGGTCAGTTGTCGCTCAACTCAGTCATATTTTTTTTCCGAAATCTGAGGTATTCATTTGTCATCCTATTCTAATTTAGCTCACATGGATTAGCCCGAGTAACTTTATTAAGTAAAACCGGGGAGTAACAAGGAAATTGGATTTCATAATAATTTTTTAAAATGAATACATCTAAAAAATCAGTTATAGCCCACTATAACCATAAATTTTTTTCGGGTTCTGAAACGTTCATTTATAATTATATTTCTAATTTAAAACGATTCCATCCAATTTGTTTAGCTTGGGAAATTGTTCCCCTTGAACAATTTCCTTTTCCCAAAGAAGATTTATATCCCGTATCATTTAAAAAGTATTCACTAAAATGGCTTTTAGTAGGAGGTTTAAGAAAATATTCGCCTAGAGATATATATACAGAGAAAATTCTTAAAAAAAGGAATGCGGAATTGATCCACGCCCATTTTGGCCAACTTGGGGTGTATGCTTTGAAACTTAAACGATCACTAAATATTCCTTTAATTACCACTTTCTATGGTTGGGATATCTCTGTTCTTGCTGAGAACAGAGAGTGGAGACTTAAATATAAGACTTTATTTGAGGAGGGAGATCTTTTTTTAGTTGAAGGCCCACATATGAAAACAAAGCTATTGAATTTGGGATGTCCCGAGGAAAAAATAATGATTCAGCGTATAGCCATTCCTTTGGATAGGATACAATTTAGACCTCGAAAACCGAAAAAGAGTGATGGAAATGTGATTTTAATTTTTTGTGGCCGTCTTGAAGAAAAGAAAGGTATTCTTTATGCCTTAAAAGCAGTTGAAAAAATAAGAGAACGGTTTAGAAACATTGAATTTCGTATCATTGGAGAAGGAATATTAAGGCCCGAGATAGAAAGATATATAAAAACTCATCACATGAATGATTATACCTTTATGCTTGGTTTTTTAAATTATGACGAATATTTGGAAGAAATGAACAAGGCTGATATTTTTGTTCATCCTAGTGTTGTTTCATCGACTGGAAATAGTGAGGGTGGAGCACCAACTACAATATTAGAGGCGCAAGCAACAGGAATGCCAGTTGTCTCGACATATCATGCTGATATTCCTAATGTCGTTGTGCCTGAAAAAAGTGCCTTATTGTCTAAGGAGAAAGATTATAATGAGGTTGCAAATAACATAAAATATCTTTTGGAAAATCAGGAAACCTGGGCACAAATGGGGAGTACTGGGAGGGAATTTGTAGAAACCTATCATAATATATATAACGAGGTGGATAGGCTCGAAGAAATATATTCTCAGCTTTTATAGAAGTTTCGAGAGATATAAAGAAACTCAATGGGCACTTTTTAGTATATGGAATTGTATATCATAGATTCTTCATTTTATTGGTACGGATGAATATGCGGATATGTTAGATAAAGTAAAAAGCATTTTATTTAGTGTTGTCATTCCTACCTACAACCGGGCTCATTTAGTCAAGCGTGCTATTAAAAGTGTTTTACTGCAGACTTATCTGGAGTTTGAAATTATTGTTGTAGATGATTGTTCGAGTGACAATACGGAAGAGGTGATTCAAAAAGTAATAAATGAAGATATAAGAGTCAGGTATGTGAAATTAGATAAGAATAGAGGCGCTGCGGCTGCAAGAAATAGAGGTGTCGAACTGTCAAAAGGCGCTTACATTGCTTTTCTTGATTCCGATGATGAAGCTCTAAATATGTGGTTTGAGGAATCCGAAAAAAAGATTGCGAAAATCCCGCAATCATGGGGAGTCCTTTATCCAAGATATTACATCAAAGATGAATTGACTGATGTAATGTATCTCAATGCTATTTCACCCATGGAAGGTAACATTTTTAAAGATCTGATGAAAGGAAGTGGCCTTCCAATTGGAATACCTGGTGCAGTAGTAAAAAAGCTTGCTTTTTTAGAAGTTGGAGGCTTTGATGAGAATCTATGTGGATATCATGATTATGATCTCTGGTATAAAATGGCGAGAGAATGGACCTTTCATTTTGTGAATTCCCCTTTGATTATAGTTCATGACCATCAAAATTTCCGTCTTATGGGAGAAAGTGAGAAAAGAAAAAAAGCATACACCATGTTTCATCAAAAATGGAAAGTGGAAATTGAAAAGATTGCTGGGAAAAATGCGATTGAAAAGAGGAAATCGAGGAGAGCATCAGGTGAGTATTTATCGTTAATAAGAGCAGAAGTTGTAAGGAAAGGAAGGATAGCGGGGATAAAACTTTTGTCACATTCTTTTTTTTCACAGGATTTCGGACTTTATTATTTCATGAAATATGTCCTTATGGTATTGGTCGGCCCATATCATTATCTCCGTATAAAACGTCTATACGGAGTTTTATATTGGAAATATAAGAAATTTTAATAAATCTACCACCTAACAAAAATAGTCAGTATATTTGGAGTGTCTTGACAATTTTTTGATATGATTCCTACAATAAGTGTCATAATCCCTACTTATAACAGAGCCCATCTGATAGGAAGAGCTATCGAGAGCGTGCTGAGTCAGACCTACGACTGCTTTGAGATTGTTATTGTTGATGATGCATCTGCAGATGGGACAGAGAAAGTCATTAGAAGCTATATGGATAAAAGAATAAAGTATATTCGAAGTGATAAAAACACAGGTCCGGCAGGGGCTAGAAATATTGGAATTGAATCTGCTAGAGGTAAATATATTGCTTTTTTAGACAGTGATGATGAATGGCTTCCAGAGAAGCTTGAGAAACAAATCAGAGTTTTTGAAAGATCTTCAGATAAAATAGGTGTCGTTTATACTGCCACTTTGAGAAAAATGGACAATAGAGAGTTTCTCATTCCCTCATCTGATATTAAACAAAAAGAGGGAAACATTCATAATCTATTTATTTGTGGAAAATATTTAGTTCCTACTCCTTCGGCGGTTGTAAAAAAAGAATGTTTTGATAGATTGGGTATGTTTGATGTGAATCTGCCTGCTATAGCAGAGTTAGATTTATGGATCAGAATATCGAAATTTTACCATTTTATGTATGTAGATGAGGCTCTTGTCATTTCTCATTATACACCGGATAGTATGGCAACAAATTTATTAAATAATTACAGAGCCACATGGTTAATCCTGAAAAAACATTTCAATGAGATAAAAAAGAATAAAAAAGCATTGATCCATTTTATCTATCTATTAATGAGGGGGAACGTTAGTATTTTCTTTCGTAAAATTCGTTTTATGAATTAGTGTTTCAGAAGGATTTTTTAAGCCAAAAATTTAGCTTCATACTAAGAATGAATAGAACTGAAGGAATGAATATCAACCACAAAAACAGAGTTTCGGTCATTCTCCCCGTTTTTAATGCTGAAAGTTATATCGACATGGCTATCCAGTCGGTACTCAAACAGACTTTTGAGAATTTTGAGCTAATCATAGTGGATGACAAATCGACTGATAATACAATTGAAATTGTTCGAAAATTTAAGGATTCTAGAATTACAATTGTAAAACACGATTCTAACAAGGGGCCCAGTGCCGCAAGGAATACGGGAATACAAACAGCTGTGGGTACATGGCTTGCTTTTATAGATGCGGATGATATGTGGCATAGGGAGCGCTTATCTAAGTTGCTTGTAGTGGCAGAACAGTATCCGAAATCATTTGTTGGAAGTGATATTATGATCTGTCTCTCGGGTAGTAAAGGAGAACTTATTCCCTGGGAATCAGTACTTGCTAAGAGAGAATTTAAAGATAGATTAGTTGATTTTCCTACCTCTCTCGATTTTTTAAAAAACTCATTTGATGTCAAGCCAATCTGTCCTTTACAAATAGTAAGAAAACATAATTTAAGATTTAGAGAAGAAGTAAGAGGGCCAGAATGGTTAGAATTTATTTTAAACCTTTATCGATATGGATTATCTCTTGTTGTTCTTAATGAGTCACTCTACTTTTACCGCTTAACTCCCGGATCTTTATCCTCCAGCTATCGTGAAGTTTCAGAAGAAGTTGAAAATTTGAAACATTTAGCATCAGTTGAATGGCTTGATGAGTTGGAAAGAAAGGAATTAACAAACATTAGTAAAACGACAAAACAAAGATTGTTTGCAAATGCTTTAAGAGAAAAAAGATGGATAGAGGCTGTCCGTCATGGATTGTATTGTCCAAGTGGGATATGGCATTTTTTTAAAAGACTGCCAAAATATATGTTTCAAAAGTATTACATTCAGCGTCATTCAAAAGATGGATAAATTTAACGAGTTCAAATAAGAATGATATTCACAATTGTTATGTGGCTTTTTGCGTGGGGGGCGTTGTTTACTGGTTTGTATACAATCGTGGATAATCCAGGATGGTATACGAGCCCTCTTGGGCTTTTTCAAGGAGTGAGATCTCTTCTGCCAATTTTCGCTCTTTATATCAGTTTGATGTGGATATTTGTAGGAAAGTCAAAATTTCCTTCTTTAAAAACCCCTCCCGGCTTATTTTTTTATTACAGCCTAGTGGGATTGGCGACCTCATTATTTTCACCCGATGTGACGACATCTTTGTATTGGGGATTGCTCTTTTTTTCGCCAGTCATGGTTACCTGGATATTTTTTATGAGAGAAGATTCGCTTAAAAGTCTCCAAACAGTGTCTTATGTCAATTATATAGTCGCCATCGGTATCTTTTTAGTTATTGCGCTCAAAATTGTTCCTATGGGCTTTGGGGCTCGAGGATTACAGTTTTACGAACTGCCCTTTGGACTGGGAAGAATGACTGCCAACGGTGTTGGGCGGTTTGCTTTGGTGAATACTGTCATTTCCGGCGTCTGGTTTTTCTTCAAAAAAGAAATAATCCGCTATGCCTGGCTTGGACTGTGTCTCTTGGGAGTTTTCATGCTGATGTTCACTCAGTCTCGCACATCGCTTCTTGGATTGGGAGTAGCAAGTATGTTGTTTGTTTTGATCATGGGATTTCGTTGGTACTATGTTCTTATGGGGCCTTTTGTTGCTCTAGTCCTCTGGCAGGCTGGATTTAAAGAGCGTGCCGGAGGACAAATTGATATTTTGTTGCAACTGTCCGGGCGTGAATCAACATGGGGAGAAGCCATTTCCTTGATCAAACAATCTCCTTTCTTAGGATGGGGATTTCACTCCGATCGAATCATGCTCGATTCCCAACACATTCACAACTCTTATATTCATGCCGCTATCCAGAGCGGGATCTTAGGTTTAGTCTTTTTTATACTTGCTATCGCCAGTATCTGGATTTTGTTCCTAAAGACAAATATTTTTAAAAAACTCAGAAACTATGACGGTGAGGATAAGCCTTTAGTTATCATAAATATTCTTTTAATCGGTTTTTTTTCTGCGCGGAGTCTGTTCGAGTCGACGGCTGCATTCTACGGAGTTGATCTTTTAATATTCCTGCCGGCGATCGTACATGTATATAATTGGATCAAAGTCCAATCACTGGAAGACAAGGACCGTCAAACCTCCACGACAGAATATGTAAGAAGCCAAGGTGAGAGTCTCAGGCCTTATAATTTTTAATGAATGAAAAAGTGAAAACATTTATCCACACCATGTACTATTTGCCCGAGTTTGGGAGTGCACCCATCTTGATGAATGAGCTGGCCTCCTTTTTGTCCTCCAAAGGCCATGATATTGAAGTGGTCACAACTATCCCGAGGCCCCCACACCACAAGAGTTTTCGAGGCCGGTTATATCAGGAAGAATCGGTGTCTGGTTTTAAAATAAAGAGGTTCAGAACAAATTTTACGGTCCATCATATAGGACGACTTATAGCCTGGTCGATCTACACTGGTTTTTCCATATTGAATCTTATGTCAGTGAAAAAAGGTGATGTTCTTTTCTTGCGCCTTCCACCATTACAGTTGGGTGTGACAGGTTTTTTAGCTAAGAAATTTAGAGGAGCCAAAATTCTTCTCAGTGTCCAGGATATCCATCCTGATTTATCCATAGAGTCAGGCCTGCTTAAAAAATCTTGGGCTATTGGCTTGGCTAAACGCTTTGAAAAATGGATTTATCGCAATTCAGATGAGATTGTTGTAATTAGTGAAGGATTTAAACAAAATCTAAAAGATAAAGACGTGAGTCCAGCGAGAATAAAAGTGATTCCCAATTGGGTTGACACTGAAATACTCCAACCTTTTTCCAAAAAAAATCCTCTCTCACAAAAATTGTCATTGAATAAAAGTTTTGTTTTGATGTACTCAGGGACGATTTCATTGAGCAGTTATTTGAGCCTGGAAAAAGTCTTGGAAGCCGCATCTATCTTAAAAAATGAAATCGGATTGAGATTTGTTTTTGTTGGTGAAGGCTTGAAGAAACCAGCGCTGGTCCAAAAAGCCAAAGAAATGGATTTGGGTAATGTGACCTTTTTACCTTTCCAGCCCTATGAGGATTTACCTTTTCTTCTCGCTGCCAGCGATGTTTTACTCGTTCCTTTGGATAAAGAAAAAACGCAGTTATCGGTCCCATCAAAACTCTACAATTATATTGCAGCAGGCCGGCCGATTCTTGGATTGACAGACAGCACATCCGAAGTCGCCAGGATCATCAGTGATGCTAACTGCGGCTTGAGTGCAGAACCAGAAGACGTAGACATGATTGTGGAGAAAATTATGGAAATGAAGAATTCGGAAGAAAATTGCGAAAGGTTTGGCCATAATGCACGAAAATACTGCATCGAGAATTATTCAAAAGAAAAAGTTTTAAGTATATATGAACAACGTATTATTTCTTTAGCAGATATACAACATAATTCAGATATTTTGGAGGAGTAAAATGAATTGGACAGGAGTTAATGTATTGGTTACTGGGGGGGCGTCATTTATCGGATCAAACCTCGTGGACTCCCTCTTAGAAAAAGGAGCGAGTGTTCGTGTCGTGGATGATCTGAGCAGTGGGGCTCTTGAAAATATCAAAATTTATGTCGATAAGGGAAAAATCGATTTTGTTCATGCTGATTTAAGAGAACCAGGTGTGACAAGGCAGGCCATGGCGGATATTCAGGTCGTTTTCCATCTTGCCGCCGATCATGGGGGAAGAGGATATGTGGAATTGCATCAAGCTGGTCCTGCCACGAACTTCTTTCTGGATGGGCTGGTGTTTTTTGAGGCCTACAAGGCTGGAGTGGAAAAGATTGTCTTTGCATCTTCAGGTTGTGTCTATCCCAATTTTCTTCAAAGTGATGTCAACCAAGAACTCTTCTTAACGGAAGATGTTGTAACTCCACCTTATGATGCCGACAATTTATATGGCTGGGCAAAGCTTTTGGCCGAACTGACTCTTCAAGCGTATCATAAGGAGTATGGCATAAAGACAGCATCCTGCCGGTATTTTACCGTCTATGGGCCAAGGGGTGTTGAAAATCATGCTGTTATTGCCATGATTGCCAGGTCCTTTATACAACAGAATCCCTTTGAAGTCTGGGGAGATGGAACTCAGATAAGGAATTGGACCTATATCGATGATATTGTCTCCGGTACTATTCTTGCTGCCGAAAAAATCGAAAATGGCACGGCCGTGAACCTGGGAACGATGGAAAGAATCAGTGTTATAGATGCGGTGAAAGAAACGCTTCGCTATACCAACCAGGAGGCCGAGATCAAATTTCTCCTGGATATGCCGGTGGGCCCTCTTAACCGGGTGGCCGATAATTCTTTGGCGAAAAAACTGTTAGGTTGGGAGCCTTCCGTCAAATTTATGGATGGACTTCACAAGACGATCGATTGGTATTACGCCACAAAGGACAAAGAGGATGTCCGGGCGATTTTAGAGGACAAATTGACAGAGAGATAGCAAGATAAAATGAAATTGAACCGGTTTTTGAAGTACTGGCTACCTCCGATTTTATGGATGATTATCTTTTTTCCAGTTCTCAACAGATTCCTTGGAAGTTCAGCCATTTACAGAGCACTCCTCAATGCATTCAGAATATTTTTTCCGGACATCAGTGCTGCAGCCTTTGGAATTCCTTACATAGTCATTAGAAAATCTATCCATTTTGTTGAATACGCAATTTTGACCTTCCTCATGTTTCGCGCTTTCAGGGGAGAAAATCTCAAGAAATGGGATATAAGGTGGGCAATCTACTCTGGTGTTATTACAATCGGTTATGGATTTCTGGATGAATTCCTGCAGACGTTTGTTCCGACTCGCAACGGTTCGATAATAGATAGTGTCATCAACTCAGCCGGTGCCCTTTTTGCCTTAGGAATGATAGGCCTCAAGGCAAAAAAAAAGGATTATGATGAAAAACACCCTTGTCTTGCTCAAAAGGGCTAATTTTCTCAAAAGGCCTTTTGATATAATTCTTTCATCTCTGGGAATTGTACTTTCATCTCCACTGTGGATTCTGTTTGCCCTGCTAATCTGGCTAGAGGACCGAGGTCCGGTTTTTTATACCCAGGAACGGATGGGGAGGTTTGGACATATCTTTAAGGCCTTGAAGTTTCGCTCCATGATTTTCGATGCCGAAAAAGAGAATGTGCCGATCCAAGCGATAGAGAACGATCCCAGAGTGACCAAAGTCGGAAAATATATGCGAAAGACGGCCATGGATGAACTTCCTCAGCTTGTCAACATATTTAAAGGAGACATGAGTTTTGTTGGGCCAAGAGCCCTCAGGCCCCAGGAAAAAGAGATTAATGGGGATGGTTTTGTCGTAGAGATCTCTCGAATATCCGGTTTTCAAAAAAGAAGCAGAGTGAGACCCGGATTAACGGGTTTGGCTCAAATTTTTCTTCCGGCAGACGCTCCCAGGAGAAAAAAGTTCCGGTATGACTCTCTCTATATCAGGCGGCAGAGTTTCTGGTTTGACATAAAACTTATCTGTCTTTCATTCTGGATTACCTTTCGTGCGAGGTGGGAAAGTCATGGGCAAAAAGTCTAAAAAAATTCTGAAAATATTTGCTGAAAAGACTTGACATCAAGTTCCATATATAGTATTTATTTCAATAAGATAGCTAGATGTTGTATTGTGATATGGGAAAGAAGGAGCGATTCACAATGAGGCTTTTTTGGATTCGGGCGGTTTTTTAAATACATGTTAAACTTCTCCGAGATTTATTAAGCTAATGATTGAAAAACATGATGTCATCGTTGTTGGTGGAGGGCCCAGCGGTCTCAATTCAGCCCGGAGGTTGTCTGAGAAAGGTTTTGATGTCGTCGTGCTCGAAAGAAAAAAGGAAATAGGAAAGGATGTCGTTTGCACAGGTATAGTAGGGAAGGAAGCTTTTGATAGATTTAGTTTATCCACCAATTCCATTCTCACGGAAATCCAACATTTTAAGATGGTCTCTCCATATATGACGTCTGTCCTTTATTCTCATGCCTTTCCTTTCGCGTATGTGGTCGATCGAGAGAAATTTGATAATAATCTGGCGGATGAGGCCGTATCCAAAGGAGCCACTTTAAAACTCAGTCATGATGTTGTAGATGTTACGTCGGATGAAAATTGTGTAAAGATTGTAACAAAAATAGATGGTTCTCAATCTGTGACATTTAGAGCCAAGGCACTTATTCTGGCTACTGGAATCGATATCTGTCTTAACAAAAAACTCGGCTTGGGGTATTCCAAAGAGTACATCTATGGCATCCAATCTGAGATCACGTTCAAGCAGAATGGATGTCCGGAAATTTTTGTGGGAAAGGAAGTCACCCCTGGAGCGTTCGCGTGGGTAGTCCCTTTGAGCAAAGAAAAAGGGCGTGTCGGTTTACTCGCAAAAAGAGATCCTCAGGCTTACTTTGAAAAATTTGTCAAAAAATTGTTCCCTGATTCAGCGATAGATCTGAGTGAAGAAAAAATCATGTCCAAACCGATTGCCCAGGGATTGATGACAAAATCATACAGGAATCGCATGCTTGTCGTTGGAGAAGCGGCCAGTCAGGTGAAGACAACAACCGGAGGGGGCATATTTTTTGGCTTACTCTGTTCAGATATTGCCTCTGAAATAATTTCTAAAGGCTTTAAAGAAGGTACTTTGACAGAACAACATCTTTCTTCTTATGAAAAATGCTGGAAGAAAGAGATTCAAAAAGAAATTTTAGTGGGTCACTATACAAGAAAAATTTGTGAGAAATTGAGCGATTCCCAGATTGAAAACATGTTTCAGATTGCACGGAATGATGGTGTGATTCCGCTCATCAAAAAAAAGGGAAATTTCGACTGGCAGAGTGAAGTCATCCTTGCTTTAGCCAGGAGAGCCCCTTTCAAATCCATTCGATCGCTCTGTTCAAAGAATTCATTCGGCAAATTTTAAATATTTCCTGATTTTTATCCCCATTTGTCTGAGGTGACTTAGCTTTTTATTTACCTTTGAAGGTTAGAAAAGAAAAGATAAATTCACCCCCCTTTTCATCGAGTGAGGTCATTTCTTTTTTTCTGCAAGAAAGGGATAATTTCACATAGAAGAAAAAACTAAGGTTTGGCCATGGAATTAAGGAGATTTCTATGAAAAGGAGTAAATACATAATTTTTTCGGTTGTATTAATGGCTTCTCTGTCTCTTCTATGGTCTCAAGAAAAAATTTCTCCCAACTACAGGGTTGGCCCGCAGGATATGATAGAGATAACCGTATTTGGCCATCCTGAATGGAACCGGAGTGTTCGAGTCTCTGAAGAAGGGAAAATTCCGTTCCCCTATATCGGAGAGATTGAGATTAACGGATTAACAAGGCTGGAAATCGAAAAAAAATTAAAAACGGCCATCGATGAGACACTGCTGGTGGATGCCCATGTCATCGTTTTTATTAAGGAATTCCACAGCCAGAAAGTGTCCCTGCTGGGTGCCGTGAGAAATCAAGGCCAATATGAGTTAAACGGCCCTGAGACTCTCCTGTCCCTCATAACTAAAGCAGGTGGAATTTCTGAAAATGCCGACAAAGACATTATTGTGATCCGTCAACTTCCGGATAAAACTGCCCGGACCTTAAGAATCCCCATCTATGATTTAATGATAAAAGGTGATTCCATGCTGGATATTCCCCTTCAAGCCAATGACATCATCAACATCCCCATAGAAGAGAAGGTAAAAATTTATTTTGTTGGAGAAGTCAATAAAACAGGGGTACTTGAAGTCAAAAGGTCAGAAATTCCGAATCTCCACCAGGCCATCATACAGCAAGGGGGATTTACTCAAAAAGCGGCTCAGAAAAGAGTCATGATCAAGAGAATGGGACCGGATGGGAAAGAACAAATATTAACATTTAACGTCCGGGCGATTTTAAAGGGCCGAAAGAAAGATGTGCCTTTAAAGGAAAATGACACCATTTATGTCCCGGAGACAATTTTTTAAAGGGTAACTCTTACTGACAACAAAAACGAGCTTGGAGAATGGATACAAAAACTGAGAAGAAAGAAATCGATCTGCTCGATTTTGTGCTGATTGCACAGAAGCGGAAATGGATCATTATTGCTTCGGTACTAATCATTGTTGTCTTAGGTGGAGTGTACACATTCACTCGGACTCCTCTTTATCGAGCTCAGGCGAAAATCCTCCTCGATACCCCGACCAGCACGATCATGAGTATGGATGAGCTGTTCACCTCATCCTACGGAAGTCAAGGTTATCTGACGACACAGTTGAAGCTTTTGAGGAGCCGAACTATTGCCGAAAGAGTGGCCCGGAAGTTGAAGTTCGCAGAGCGTCCCGATATCCGCGCATTAAGCCAGAAGAAAGAGACATTGATTCAGACTATCAAGGATTTTGTCCTGAGATGGATTGCTCCCCGGGGGAAAGAGCCGGAAGACGATATTGAAGTTCGGATAGAAGAAAATCCTCACTCCAAATATGCCTGGGTAGTCCAGTGGGGATTGGGTATCGAGCAGGTGGACGATACAAAGATTGTCAACATTAATTTTACGTCCTCACAACCATCCTTGGCAGCGGATATAGCCAACACTATCGTGCAGGAATTTATAAATTTTGCTGTGGAGCTCAGGTACGATGCAACTCGACAGGCTTCCGAGTTTCTAAGTGAACAACAGACACTTTTGAAATCAGAATTGGATGAAAAAGAGAAAGAGATTCAAAGGTATGGGGAGGACAAGAAAATCCTCTTTTTGAATGATGCAGAAAAAACGGTTTTGGGAATGTTTGAGAGTCTGAATAGCGCCTACATGAATGCCATTCTCGATCGCATTAATAAAGAGGCTTTTTACCGGGAGATCCGGGGGATGGATGTGGATTCGATTCCTCTTTCTGTCAATAATTCGCTGCTGACATCTCTTCGGTCGGAGTACATTAACCTCAAAAAAGAGTATCAGACAAAAAGCAAGTATCTCAGACCCGATCATCCGGAGATGAAAAATCTTCAAGGCAGTTTGACGACCGTACGGGATTCCCTAGCTGCAGAGCTTGAAAAAGCACAGGAAGCGTCTTTTAATGAGTACCAAGCGGCAATGACTAGTGAGAGGAATTTCGAGGGAGAACTTGAGAAACAGAGGCGTGAAGTGCTTGAGATGAACAGCAATGCGGTCTATTACAACAGCCTCAACGCAGAGATCCAAAATATACGAACCCTTTTGCAGGGACTGGCCACGCGGCAAAGTGAAACACTCGTGTCAGCAAGATTGAGAGGACTAAAAACAAGCAATATAAAAATCATTGATCCGGCCCTGGTTCCCGGCACACCATTCTCTCCGAATAAAAAAAGAAATATCATCATGGCTGTTATTCTGGGCCTTTTTGTTGGAACCGGATTTGCCTTTTTTGTGGATTTTCTGGATAATACGGTTAAAGGTCCGGAAGAGGTTGAAAAACTTGTGGGATTGCCTTCACTGGGAGTCATCCCGGCTCTTTCGGTCAATAATTCTAATGATAATTACAACTACCTGTATTATTCCCAGCAGTACGGGGAGGAGAATCCAGGATCGTCAAATGGACATGAAGAGATCAAGGAGATTGAGCTGATCAATCATTTTTATCCCAAACTTCATATCTGTGAAGATTACAGAACAGTACGGACATCCATTCTGTTTTCACACGCAGGGAATTCTCCAGAAACAATTGTGTTCACGAGCGCTTTTCCTCAAGAGGGAAAGACCTCGACAATAACAAATACCGCTATTTCTTTTGGCCAACTCGAAAAGAAGGTCCTTCTGATCGATGCTGATTTAAGAAAACCGAGGCTTCATAAAATATTCGAGGCAAGGAACAGGATCGGGCTGAGCAGCTGTCTCATTGGGATTTCTTCTGTTAAAAATGCCATTCAGGAGACTTCGGTGGAAAATCTTTGGCTGCTGCCAAGTGGACTTCATCCGCCTAATCCCGCCGAATTGATCAATTCTCAAAAAATGAAAGAGGTTCTCGAAGATGTCAAAAAGGACTTTGATGTTGTTTTTGTAGATGCCCCTCCGGTTTTGGCTGTTATAGATCCTATCATCATTGCATCGCTAGTCGATGCGGTTGTTCTTATCCTTAAAGAGGGGAAGACATCCCGGAAGCCGCTGGTGAAGGCCGTCAATGAACTCGGCAAGGCCCAGGCGAATATCATCGGTGTTGTGTTTAATGAAGTGAAGCTAAAGAAAAAAGGGTATTCTTCACCATATTATAAAGACTACATGTTTTCGTATGGGCCCTATGAAAAGGCCATAAAATACGAATACAAGGATGATGACGAATATTAAATTTGAAACGTCATCTTTATTTCCTTTTAACAAACCAATGATTGACATCCACTGCCATATTCTTCCCGGTATTGATGATGGAGCTCAAGATGTGGAAGAATCCCTAAAAATGGCACGATTGGCTGAGCAAGATGGAGTAAAAACGATCATCGCTACTCCTCATGTCTTTCGGCCGCCTATAATCCAGAAGAATCTTTTTTTTATACAGGAAAAATGGAGCGATTTTACTCCATTATTAAAAACAAACAATATCCAAGTTGAACTGCTTCTTGGATCAGAAGTTCATTTTGTACATGATTTGATAGATGTCCTGAAAATTAATTATCCTTATTTTGGGCTCAATAGAGGTTCGTACATGATTGTCGAGTTTCCCTCAAATCATGTTTTTTCGGGAGCGAAACAGCTTTTTTTTGAGTTGGCGAGCCGAGGATTGAATCTCATTATTGCTCATCCGGAAAGAAATTCAGTGTTTGTGCGTAATCCTAGTTTACTCTATGATTTTATCAAGATGGGGATTTTTACCCAGGCCAACAGCGGCAGCTTCTCTTCTCTGTATGGTACACAAACCCAGGAAGCGGCTTTTCGATTTCTGGAATGGAATTTCTATCATTTTCTTGCCAGTGACTCCCACGGCAAACACAACAGATCTACGAGACTTTCAAGGGCTTTTCGGAAGGTTAGTGAGTTGGTTGGTGAAAAGGAAGCTTTAGCCCTCGTTGTACATAATCCGAAAGCTGTGGTCGAAGACAGAGAGATTCCGTTTTTTAAGGATCCTATTAATCCAACAAAAAAGAAAAAGACATTTTTTATCAAAATTCCAAACTTTTCTAGGGATAAATTGGGACGGTAGTGGAGATGCGGCACAGAGACAAAAGACTTCCTCCCCGGCCGCGAGGGAGAAGAGATGATTTTTACAAAAAAGTCATTGAATACGGCATCCTGGCTTTGATTGTATTCAGTCCTCTCCCGGCAGCTTCAGTCAATGCGTGGTCCATTCTTGTGATTGAACTGACGGTTCTCGTCTTGATGGCGGCCTATCTCCTCATGAAGCGCAAGCCAAAGATAAATTCACGAATCTCCTCATCCATGCGCTGGCTAAAAGTTATTTTTGGAGGATTCTTCCTCTTTCTTACGGTGCAGATTTTGCCGCTGCCAGTGGTTATTGTCAAGCTGATCAGCCCGAGCTCCTATCGATTTAGAGTTCTCAACTCTCTTGATGTAGCCGATGCGAAGCTGTTGAGCCTCTCATTAGCCCCATCTGAAACATTTCGTGAAGGTATGGAAATCCTGGCCTATGTGTTCTTGGGTTTTCTCATCATCAGTACAGTCACATCTCGGCGGCGAATCAAGAGAATACTCTTTCTCCTTGTTGGGGTTGGATTCTTCGAAGCGTTTTATGGATTGTTTGAACTTAAGATGTCCAATCCGAGTATTCTATTTTACTCGAAGGTCATCAATAAAAATTCTGTCACTGGAACATTTGTCAGTCAAAATCATTTTTCAGGTTACTTGGAAATGATTATTCCTTTGGCTATTGGATTAATCATTGCACGAATCGATCTTTTTACTCTTGCAGGAGATAAATTGAGTGCCAAGATTGTCCGGATAGCAGAAAAAGGAATGCTCACGAATCTCGTACTCACAACTCTAGTTGTCATCATGTCTTTGGCTATTGTGCTCTCCAGATCTCGTTCTGGAACTTTTCTTCTTGTTTTTACTTTCATTCTTTTTTCCGGAATTACGTTTATTTATTTTGGCAGAATCAGTTATCAATGGTGGAAAATCAGAAGATTCCTTCAGGTGACATTTCTGCTCATAACAATTGTCTGTCTTTATGTGGGCGTCCAGGCGACGATTGACCGGTTTGCCTTGGATAAACTTCTCTCAGGAGGACGGCCCCATTACTGGGGCAGCGTGATGATGACGATTAAAGATTTTCCCTTAGTGGGAACGGGTTTGGGATCGTTTGCCAGTGTTTACCCGGCCTATGCCAAAACAAGGACGTATGGCCTCCTCGGGCATGCTCATAATGATTATTTCGAATATATGTCAGAGCTGGGTATTGTCGGAATTCTCTTCCTGCTTGGAGGTGTTGCTTTTATTGTGTCGAAGACTTTTTTGACATGGTACAAGAGGAGAGATGCAGAAGTAAAGGGTTTGGCGTTGGGAGGTATGATCTCTATTTTTATTATTGGAATTCATAGTTTTACAGATTTCAACCTTCACATTCCGGCAAACATGCTGCTTTTTACTGTCATTTTGGCGCTGACTTATGTTACAGCCTATTACAGACCACATGGACGAGGAAAAAAGAGAAAACAAGAGAATGAATAAGCTGAAGAAAATTCTTGGAATGGCTCTATTGGTGATTATTGGTTTCGTCAATATCAGTCTTTACAGGAACATCCATCTGTATAACAAGACAAGAATAATAGGAAATTATGAAGAGAAAATTCAGACTTTGGAAAATGCCAACAGGATCTATCCCTATAACTACAGGGTTCATAATGAGCTTGGAAGAACCTATTTTGAATTGGCCTCTCTTGATTTCCAGAACGTCGAACAGAGAGATGCCAATTTTGAAAAATCTATTCAAAGCTTTATCCGTTCTATTACGCTTAATCCAGGCTATTATCAAAGTCATTTTTATTTCGCTCAGGCATTGTCCTACCAGCAGTATTTTTCCCCTATTGAAGTGAATTTTTATGATGAATACAAAAAAGCTGCGCGTCTGACGACTTTTGATACCCAAGCTTATTTTGAGGTGGGCCGCTTTCTTTTTACTCATTGGCCTGAACTGTCCGAAGACGACAAACGTTATACTCTCGATCTTTTAAAGAATTTGAGAACCAATAGAGAGAATTTACAGACCATTATGCAAATCTGGGCCATTAATGGGGGGGATTTTGCAGTCATGGAAAATATCCTGCCCAAGGAGTCCAGAGTTTATAGGATATTTGCACAATTTCTCGCGGAAAGAAAACTCTCCATGAGCGAAAGACACAAAAAATTGTCTCAAGCTGAATATATGGATTTTGTGAGTGCTAAGAATTCCTTTACAGAGGGGGAGAGACAGACTAAACTCCAGAATGTCAACCGGGCCATCAGCCTCTTTCGCGAAAGCCTGAAAACCATTGAAAATATACGCTTTTATCAGAATCTGACAGGGGACGTTCTCATAGATTTATCTGAGTTTTACAATTACAAAAAAAACCTCTATTTGAATTTAGCAAAAAATCAAATCATAAAGTCCGGGGATCTCAAAGAAGCAGAAATATATCTGCGGAAATACCTTGATTTGGAGAACAATGCAGCAGAGATAGGAGACCTTGAAATTTTCCTCAATAAGAGAAATTTACTTAAAGCGGAACCTGGAACATATTTTAATGATTTATTGCCTTATTATGTAAAAGTTCTTATCGAATATAAACTCAACCGCTATCGGGATATCGTTGAAGATGGAAAGGATTTAAAAGAGAGTTTTAGTACGTCTCCTGAAACAACTAGAAAAGATTTAGCCCGGATCTGTCAGCTTATCGGCGAGTCGTATCAGGAGTTGAATTCCCTCTATGATGCCGAAGAATTTTTCAATTTAGCCTGGAATTTAGATCCGACTCATCTGGATACACTCCAAGGAATGCACCAGAATTTCATGAAATTGAATAAACCAAGGATGGCAGATGGAGTTGAAACTCAAATAGAAAGTATGCTGACGCCTGAAGAGATAAGCTTTGAAAACCTGATAATCCGAAGCGGCCAGAGCTTTAAACAGACATTAATTCTTAAAGAAAAGAAGATTGGAATTATATTGACCCTACAGGGTGTTTCTTCTGACCGAGATCCTCTTTTGGCCGTGGAATTTAATGACCAACTCATCTGGGAAGATTATCTTGAAACTCAGAGTCTTTCCCTCTCTGTGAATTCAGAAGAGGGGACAAATGTTTTAACCATTCAGCCTGCCATAAGAGATGTGATTCTTAAAAAAATTGTCTCTACAGCCGATAGTGAAGTCATCATGAGTATAGAGAGAGAAAGGAAAATTATTTATGAGTCAGCAGAGCCAGTTCGAGATAAAATGCCTCCAAAGAAAGAAGAAAGTTTAGAAACTAAACAGGATAAACCAGTTTTAACACAGACAAAGATCAAACCTGAACAATCGGCTCGAAAGACCGAACAAAATCAATCCATGTCTTATATCAACAGCATTGAATATGCTGTCGGCCAGGATTCCTTAGCGATTGAGATCGTGGCGGATCCTTTTTTAAAATTTAATATGTTTGAATTGTCCAATCCGGAAAGGATTATTCTCGATATTTCGGGTATTGACGATATTAATTGCGGGCGCCGTTTTGAGATTGGTGAATCTCCAGTCCAGGAGGTCCGTTTGGGTATGTTTAAATCCGATACAGCCAGAGTTGTTTTCTATGTTGATCCAGGCTCTCACTTTTATTCTGTGGAAAAAACACAAAAGGGACTCAAAATAATTTTCGTAACAAATTGACTTGACAGAAGTTATTTGAAAACATAGTATTATTTATAAGGAGGATAAAGGGTCAAGGTCCCTCATGATTTAGAATTGATGTCTCTATATATTGTGTGTTGAGATGAGAGGTAAAATTACAGATTTCATCTTCATTTTCACCTTAAAAGGTGATATTTAACTGTACAGAAATATGAGATACTCGAAAAAGAACAACGAGAACAGAGTAATTATATAAATCGAGAGCAGTCCCGCAGGAATAATTTAAATTGAAAGTATTTAAAAGAATCACAAAGACCGCTGTCTGCTTCTGTGCTGTCCTCTATATGTGTGTCCTTGGATTTGCACAGGATATAACTCAGGGGAAAGGAAATCTCGTCGGTTTCATTTATTATCAAGATGGAGTGACCCCTATTGTCGGTGCTGTTGTCAAGGTGAAAGATGTCTCAACAGACCTAGTTTCTGAAAGCACAAATTCTGACGCCAATGGAATGTTTACCATCGAAAATCTCAATACCGGTGTTTATTCTTTAGGAGTCATAACTTCCCAGGGAGATTTTAACCTCGAAGAACTGATTGGAATCAAGGCAGGTGAAACAACAAAAGTGTCTTTTTCATTAGCTCCATTTAGTACAGAAGAAGCTGCAGCCGTTCAGGAGATCTACAGAAATGTCTACCAAGAACAAGAAATCAAGGGTGAAGTTCTAGTGGGGCGAGTTCTCAGTTATAATCCCTTAAATGGAACTGCAGAAATCTTCATCATCAAAGGATATATTAAACTCAGAGACCGGATTCATGTCAGGGGAGAACGATCGCATTTCTATCAGAATATCGAAGATTTGGTATTTGGGGGCCAGAGAGTTGACAAAATATTTGCGGGAAATAATGTGACAATGACGATGCGGTATCTTGTAGAAGTAGGGGATCTCGTCTATTTGGTGTGCAAAAAAGGGGTGGTTCCATTTTTTCTGACTCCACTGGGATATATTACTGCGCTGGCGGCAACAGGATTGATAACCTATGGGATTGTAACAATCACCGAAGAGCCCTGCCCCGAATGTTCGGTTTTTAAACCCCCAACCGGCACGACAAAAAAATAATCTATAATTCAATTTAAACATCACGACATAGAAAAGCCCGTCCAAAACGGGCTTTTTTTTTATGTCAGATTAGTTGAATAGAAAGGTTCTCTTCCATTATGTGTGGGTAAATTCACGGAATGGTTGAAGCGGATATTGAAGATTTAGCCTTCTCGAGCCGACATCAAGGGAAACCGACCCTGCCGGTCGGTCACGACTGTTTGAGCACGGGATTTATGAGGGAAAATGGTACGCGTCTTCTTGAGAGTCTTGGATAGAGGCAAAGAGTGAATATGCGGAGTTCCGGGACTGCCGATGAGGGAGGTGAGGGAATGGCGTTAAAAATCTGAATAGTAGCAAGGCCATTTCAGTGTATGGCCCACACATAATGGAAGAGAACCAATAGAAATTTGCCATTCAATTTGTTAACATAAAAATAATGATTCTTTTGCAAAAAAAGACCTTATTGCTCAAGGTGTTTTCCTGTTTTTTTTGTGTTGTCCTTATGAGTTGTCAACAGCAGCTGCAGTCCAAATATTCTCAGTCTCAGTATTCTATAGAAGATGTCAGGCGAGTCTTTATTATTATTGAGCAGCTTGAACAGGATCTAATCAATAATAATCAAAGAAAACTGCAGTCTGTGACTGTCACTGAAAGTGAACTAAATTCATATTTCGCCTACCGGATCGAAGCCGAAAAAGAAGACATCATGAAGCAGCTTCATCTGAAAATATTTAAAAATAATAAAATTGAAGGCAAGATACTGATCGATTTGAGAGGACAAAAAATCCCGGATTTTCTACGGCCGGAAATGAATATTTACTTTGCTGGAAAAGTAGAGGTTAATAACGGAAAAGGGCGTATCCTGATGAAAAAACTCTTTTTAGAAGACCAGCCTATTCAGCCACAAGTTTTAGATGCTATTATCTTTATTGCTTCTAAACTTCAGAATTCTGAACCAACGAGTCTTTACGATTGGTATGAGCTTCCTTTTGGGATCAAGGATATCAAGACAAAGAAACAACAGGCCATTTTTTTCTATTGATGAATACGATTAGAGAAGATGATTAGAGTCATAGGCGGAAAGTACAGGGGAAAACGCTTGAAACGTGTCCCCAGTCCCTCTGTGCGTCCGATGCCTGACAAACTGAAAGAGTCCCTTTTGAGTATCCTCCAAGAGGAAATACGCAACTCCATTTTTCTCGATGGTTTTGCCGGAACAGGATCGGTCGGTATCGAAGCCCTCAGCCGTGGCGCAAAATGTGTTGTTTTTATTGATCAATATCATACTTCAGTAAAGACGATTCGAGCAAACCTGCAGAAGTGTGATGCGGAGGGCAAGGCCCGCATTATTGAAAAGGAGTTTAACAGGGCTGTCATTCAGCTTGCTTTGGAAAAGAAAAAATTTGATATCGTGTTTCTTGATCCCCCCTATGTTCTTTTAGAGGAACGGAATCCCCTGAAAGTTATAAAAAAAAGAGGCATTCTTTGTGAGAAGGGCACCATAATTCTTCGCAGGCATTTTAAAACAAAATTTAATTCAAAGTATTATGAATTACAGCGCCAGACCAGAATTGGAGATGATGTCCTATCTTTTTATAAAAATACCGTGTTTTAAGCAGCACAATGAAAATATTTTCACCGCGACACAAGAGTTCTCCGGATAGATCCTTGCTTATCAAGGAAGAGGAAATTATTTCGGAATTGACGGATAAATCCGGAACCGGACTCTTCCTGGGGAAGTATCCGTTGAATACAGTTTTGACTGTTTTAAAAAAAAGAAACTTTTTTAAAGAGGCACAAAAACGGAAACTGTGGCCTCTCGAATTCGATCTTGACTCAACGGATTTTCCCCCCCTGCAGCGATTCAGGGTTTTTTATCGCTTAAAAAATCCAAAAAACCTGGTCATCGATCTTAAGATCAAAGAAAGTCGCTGCAAAATCAAAAATGAAATCGGTTTTAAGGGACCTCTTCCTGAGTTTAACTTTTTAACCTTGGAATGGTTGACTCTTCAGAATCCTCTCCAGGAATTTTCCAAAAAAAAAGCCCCGCTTCCGGGGCAAAAACATCCTGGGCTCAGTCTTGGAAAAAAAGTTGTCGATCTTTTTATCTATCTAGCAAGACTCAATAGAAATGACGGCATTCTGGCATTCGCTTCGTATTTTCATAATGCCCTCCTGTTTTCCCGCTATTTTCATTTTGTAAATCCTGAAAAAAAAGCGGAAGTATTAGCCATTAGAAAAACGTTTTCCAAACTATCGTTTAAAGAACTGGCATGGATTGTTCATTTTGACTGTTTGCTGGTGAATGGAAATAATATCTATAAGTGGAAAGCCGAAGAACAGGTCTATCCCATGAATAAACTCCTCGTGAAATATTTTAACTCCAGACAGTATAAGGAAAAAGTGAAGGACGCTCAAAAGAAGAACGTATATTCGATAGATTGGGAAGCTTATAATAGAAAAAAGGGACTAATGAAATGATCCTTTTTTCCTGTGAGAGATTTATCGCCTGCAGATATCATAAAGCAAATGGCATATGAGAACTCTCCTGGTTTATGGCATTTTATGGGAGCATTAGAGAAGCTGACTGATGTCAACTACTTTTGATCTTGACGACAATTAAAATTGCGTTTTTTAAGGCTTTCATATATTTTATCATCCAATACTCGTAAAAGATAGAAAACAGTAGGAAAGATCATCGGAACTACATGACGTTCGTAAACAAAACTCATTAAGTATGGAAGTGTGTAGGACACAATAAAGCCAAGATATATAATTGAGTTAATAAAACCAGGGTTGTTTGAAATAGAGCCTTTCCCCTTCTTTTTCTTCGCTTTTAGAATTGTGAGTACAGCCAATACCAAAGAAGGTATGAGCAATATTCTATATATCAACATGTATAAAAAACTTTGCCATCCAAAAAGTCCAGTTATTCGTTTTTCGCCTTTATGAGCAGGTGTATTTCTAGGTTCAATATAGCATATAATAATTCTGTCTCGAATACGTTTTAATTTTTCAAGCGGATATAGTTTTATGTAATCTATACTTTTTTTCATCCAGTGCTTATCAATATCCCATTCGTTTTCCATACTTTCATGAATTTCATTCATCTGCTTATAAAGAACATCAAGATTTCCTGGAGGATAAATAGATGAAGTTAAGGTGTTGTTTCCTTTATAGAAATTTATTCCATTAAAAGAGGACGAAATTGTGAATACTTTTGAATGAGAGTAGTTAAATAAACCCCATCCTAAGAAACCGACAGAAGTATACAAAAGAAATATTGCAAATACTCGGATTTTTCGGCTTTTAATAAAATAAAACAGACAAAAAACCGGGGTTAGGATTATCATACTGCTCTTTGTTAAAAATAATAGTGCAGTGAGAAATGCGAGTACACAGACTACAAATAGATTTATTTCACTTTTGTCCCATATCAAAAGATAGATAAACACAAGAGCAATCATTTGAATTAAATACCCCTCCTCAGTATCGATAAGAGCACAGTGGTATACTATTTGGGGGAAAGATAACAAAAATAAAAACGAGCTGATCAATATCCACAATTTATGCCTTCTCAGATTATCAAAGCATAAATAGGCTCGAAAGATTGCTAGGAATAGGAGAGCCGTAAACAACAGATTTTTTATAATATATGCAAATAAGACATTCCCTTTAATTGAAGCAATTAACGCCAAGAATGTGGGAATAAAGGGCATTCGGTGGCTCGAAAACCGTGGATCATTAAAGTTATTGTACTTGTGGTTCTCTACGATACCTTTAACAAGAGGACCAAAACCATAACCTAAGCTATAAATGGTCTCTTGTTTACCACTGGAAACATTCCTGTAATGATATGAGCTTACAGATTGGATGATCACATAAACAACAAATAAGATAAAAAAAACTATTTTGATTGCCGTTTTTTTATTCTTTTTAAAATGCATTATTTAGGGTTAAAAATCCCCGCATGGATTTTTTATTCTAACAGAATAAATTTTCTATTAACAAAAGAACTAGATAAATTTTTGAGGAGCCTCTTCCTGAGTTTAACTTTTTTATCTTGGAATGGTTGACTCTTCAGCATCCTCTCCAGGAATTTTCCAAAAAAAAAGCCCCGCTACCGGGGCAAAAATATCCTGGACTCAGTCTAGGAAAAAAAGTTGTCGATCTTTTTATCTATCTAGTAAGACTCAATAGAAATGACGGCATCCTGGCATTCCCTTCGTATTTTCATAATGCCTTCTTGTTTTCTCGCTATTTTCATTTCGTGAATCCTGTAAAAAAAGCGGAAGTAATGGCCATTAGAAAAACATTTTCCAAACTATCATTTAAAAAACTGGCATGGATTGTTCATCTTGACTGTTTGCTGGTGAATGGAAAAAATATCTATAAGTGGAGAGCCGAAGAACAGATCTATCCCATGAATAAACTGCTGGAGAAATATTTCAACTCCAGACAGTATAAGGATAAAATGAAGGACGCTCAAAAGCACAACGTCTATTCGATCGATTGGGAGGCCTATAATAGAAAAAGAGGACTAATGAGTTAATTCCATCTATAGAATCAAAACGGACTCACCATTAAAGTGAGCCCGTATGTGCGATACCTGGAAAACCAAGAAAAGCTGCAGAGGTTAAAACAGCGAAAACTTTTGTTTTACTCTACCTATAAACCAATAAATCTAAAAGTCCGGCACTCTCGAGGGACCTCCTCCCGGTTAACGCAAGAATCTTGATCTGACAGGCATATTTTTCACTCCCGGTAACAACCGTATTTTCTTTCCCTGTCATGATGTTCAGGGCTCCGTTTTAATCTGCTGGAAGTGATTAAAGCGATAGAATAAAGAAGAAAGCCAACAGAATAGATAAACTCTTTGATTTCATTCGGTGCAAAAGGATGGTGATGAGTAATCTGGACCATCACCAATCCGTAAATTAATCCCATCAAGAAAATGGGTAAGAATGATATCTGTATAATCGGAAAGTTGAACTTTTCCAAATAATTCCGGAAACTAGGAATAAAGAAACAGCAAACAGGTATAAATATTCCCATAACAAAGACAAACACGTCGGTTATGGTGTTGGGATTATAAAGACTCGTATGGAAAAAGAAAAGGTTATGAGAAGAAATTTCCTGTTGTGCATTGTATTTCATCAAAAATTCTGAAGTTGGAATATTGAAAATTCTCTGTCCCCAGCTTATTTCTTCTCCTGCCGCAAAAAGGAATCCGAGTCCCAACAGTATAAATAATACCTCCTTTTGGAATTTAACGCCTTTTTTTATTTTTCGCAAACTCTTGAGAAGGAGTATCAGACCTGTTAAAAAAAAGAATACAGCAGATAGATTTTCAGCCAGACTATCTTCATCGGCAAACCAACTGTAGAATTCTTCATCGACGTAATAAAACAGGATTAAAAGTATTGCTGTTATGATTGAAAATATTGAATAAAAATAAAAATCCTTGTTTCTGCTCGATTTTCTAAAGAGATTGCCCATTTTTTTTTCTTAAATTTTCATCAGCAGACAATCTATCAAGAGCATCGACTTTTCCTTGCTTGACCGATACCATTCTTAAGGTAACTAGCCAAGAAAATTAGATGTCTCCAATCAAAGGGCTTTATCTTCAGGGCTTTAAAAAGAAATTCCCTCGATTTTGCCCTATTCCCAAGTTTTACATAAGATGCAGCCATTGTTATATAGACTCTGGCTTTTGTTCTTTTGGAGATTATACGTCCATATTTTCTCAATACATCTTGACCAAACTTTATGATATCCCGGCGCCAGTTTTCTACATCTGATGTCATTGTGTTCTGTCCATGTATTCTATACATACTCAGCGGCTCCGGAATAAAAAAGAAATTGTACTGACTTGAAAGATCGACAACAAATTGATAGTCATTTAAATACTTCAATTGTTCATCATATTTTAAACTTTTCAAGTTTCCTCTTTTTAGAATCAAATCATGGACAAAATTACCATTGAGCAGTTCTTCAAGAATATTTCCACATTTATTCCTTTTCACTGCATTCTTTATCTGAGAAAATGTTTGCCCTGTAGGATTTCCTCTGTCGTCAATGATCGAAGCTTCTGATATAACTACGAGGTTTTCATCGTTTTTTAGAATTGTGAGTTCCTTTTCTAGCTTGTATCTATACCAAACATCGTCTGACGCAATAAAAGCAACATACTTGCCTGTTGCCTTGCTTAAACCATGATTTATCGTACAGGATATACCTTTATTATATTTGTGATAAATCGCACGAATCCTCTCATCTTTTTCTGTATAGGACTCGATGATTTTTCTAGATCTATCGTTGGATGCATCATCGATAATGATCAGTTCAAAGTTGGAAACAGTCTGACTCAAAACACTTTCGATGGCTGCAGAGATATACTTATCATGATTGTAAGAGGACATGATAATACTGATATGCGGCATCGTATTTGAAAAAGTGATCACTGGTTCTTCTTGTATTCTATAAGACTCTCGTATTTAGAGAGATAATCATCTTCATCGTAGGGTAAAGAAGCGAGGACCAAACAGACACTGCCCGAGGAAAAATTCAGCAATTCCCTCCAAACCAAACAGGGAATGTACAGACCAAAATAGGGCCTGCTTAAAGAGACGTGTTTCTTATTCTGGCCGTCATCGAGGAGAACATCAAAACTACCGGACACAGATACTATGATTTGCTGCAGTTCTTTATGGGCATGCCCGGCCCTCTTAGCCCCACCCGGGACATCGTATAAATAGTATATCCTTTCTATATCAAACGGAATATTGTTTCCACCGTAGATATAGGTTAAACTCCCCTGTCTAGCTCCATCCATCTTTGGAAGATCGATTAATTTACAATCATTTATGGTTGTTTTATTATTTTTCATTTGCGTAATTGACAATATTCATCGTAGTTGTGAATATATTCTTCCTCATTGTAGGGAAGAGAAGACAGAACAAGAGCAACCGAATTTGTGGAAAAATGGATCAACTGTCTCCATATCCTACTTGGAAGATAGAGGCCAAAATATGATCTGTTAAGATTGAAGATTTGCGTCCAATCCCCATAGTCTAATAACACATCAAAGCCTCCGGATAGTGCAATGATGACTTCCTGCGTCTCTTTAAACGCATGACCTCCACGGACTCCGCCTCCCGGGACATCGTAAATCCAATAGACTCTTTGAATATCAAAAGGAACATGTTTCTGACTCTCTATAAAAGTCAGATTTCCTCTCGGATCTTGTATCTTGGGAAATAAAATAATCTGTGGGTTCTTAAGAGTCTTCATCGTCTTATTTTTTTTTCACATCCACAGACATCTCACATCCCATCTCCGGCAAGTATTTGATCATTCTTTCAAGTCCTTCCATAATCGACATGTCCACGATATTTTTTTTCACAATTTTTTCCATCTGTTCATTCGTAAACGGCTTGACTTGATATGTCTCAAACGATAGGACTTTGAAGCCGTTTTTCTCGACAATTTTAAATAATGCCTCTTTGTCAAAGCTGGTATTCCTTTGAAGTTTCTTTCCCAATTCTGATTTCTCAAATAGACTTTGTATGAGTCCCATTTCATAGGCCAGAAGTCTGTGAAACGATCGGACGTTTGACACGTTGATATGGATAACAGTTTCATCTTGGCAGACTTCATTGACGGCATGGAGCAGTCTATCGGGATCAGAAACTTCGGGCAGAATACCGCTCATAATGATGAAGTCAAACTCAAATTTTCCAACCAAAGATCCGAACACGTCTTCGAAATAACCACATTTGATTGTAATATTCTTTTTCTTATCAGCCAATTTATTGGCATGTTTGATAAACTCTTCAGATGGTTCCACAATTGTATAGTGTTCAAAGTCTTTGCAGTACGGGAATACTGGATCAAGACCGCATCCAATTTCCAGTATGGATTTGTGAGGATGCTTTTCTATCGAGGTCAGGACTTTCTGTCTCCGGTTTCTGATGAGGACGCGTTCAAAACTGAATTTCTTCTTATACTGTTGGGAGTAGTTTTTTGAATAATCTTTGAGATCAATCATCTATGCATACAACCTATTTGCACTTTTTTTCAATCCCATCAAAAATTTATTTCATAAAAATCGTGTGCAACAGTCCTTGCTCCAAAACCCTCCTTGTTCTCAATCAAGCCTGTGTTCAGATATCTACCTTCACCTTCTGTTGAGATTCCAAAATCAAAGTATCGTTTTTTCTCAAAGTATCGCTTGTTAAGGAGATAGTCGAACAGAATATCAAGCGCACCTTTATCTCTACCCTCATCATTCGCTGCTGTATACTGTACATGAGCAACATTTTTGCTCTCGTAAATTACAGCGCCTGCCAAGATGACATCATCCTGACAGGAAGTGAAAAGTTTGATATTTTCTCTAAAACGACTCCATAGAAGTTGGATTTCATCAGCCGTGTGGATGGGTTGAATATTGTATTTTACATTAAGATTTTGTGTTAATATCCTCCAGAATGAAGCGAAATCCTCGGACTGTCTGCAAACCAGTTCATATTTCATCGCCTTTCGGAGGCTTCTCAGTCGCCTTTCTTGAAATGGAATTTGATTCTTCATGTCTAGAACACTTAAGAGATGCCTTCCTACAAGGTTAGCATGTTGTATGAAGAGGGCATAAAGATCTTCATCAGCAGGAAACACATGATAAATATAAGGGACAGTCTTATATAAAATTCTAACAATTCCTTGACGGGATAGAAATCTTTTAAGCGAATTGAATATCTCCAGCATTGTGGGAGTTTTCATCCTGGAGTCAGAGACAATTCCTCCATAGGTCAAACCCGCATGAGAAACAATCCGATCTCCCTCTCTATTAGCTGGCATCACAGCGATCAATCCCGTATCATCAAAGAACAAAAGCGAAAAATCCTTGAATCGGTCCGAGTGATATTCCATGTAATCTCTAAAAAACAGGAATGTTCCATTTTTTGATGTTGAGATAAAATTATCCCACTCCTGTTTAAAATCTTCGGTATAAACACAAATTTTCATCTTTCCTCTTCGATACCGAGACGGCTTCCGGCAAATAACAGTTTTTTAATGTTCATAAATGATAAAAGATTTTGTCTTTCTTCTTTATTGAGTCCGATAAAGACGATTAATGGGGCATAGACTGCTAGAAATACAAAGACCTGGATAAGCGGATGAACACCTAGCAGGATTAATGGAAAAATCACTGCCAATCCCAAAAGAAGAACCATGAGAGGGACGAACAATGTGCCGAAAAGATCCATCTTCAACCCATATCGACTTAAGAAATATGCCCCTAAAGCGAATCCAAATATCTCAGTGAGCACTGTCGCAATGGAGGCACCGACATACGAGTATTTGGGAATGAGAATAAGATTCATCAAAATATTCAAGACAAAGGCAGCGGCACTCAATTTCATGCTGATTATCTGCTTATCGGCAGCCACAAAAGTCGATCCCTGAACCATAGTTAAAAACATAATGGCAGATGCCCATATCAGCACTTGAAGAGCCCTTGCAGAGGCAATGTATTCAACATCATAAACCAAATTCAATAAAGGATAGGCTATCAAGGTTATAATCATAGCTATGGGAAGGCCAAGGCAAAACAGGTATTTCAATGTGAGTGAATACGTCTTTCTAAAAGAGCTTTTTGAACTCCTGAATAAAGAAGACAACACGGGGAAAATGGCAACCATTAACAATCCAGGAATGAGGATCGGAATTTCTGCGATACGATAAGCAGCACTGTAAAGGCCGACATCCGGATCTCCGATCATCAGGTTTATCATTACGACATCCGTACGGAAATAAAACATGACGAATATAAGCATGGCTCCCAAAGGCCAAGCGGTCTTAATGGATTTCTTCCAGAAGTCCAAATCGATCTCAAATTTCGGTTTTACAAACTTTTTCAGACAGATCCCAAAGGCATACCCTAAATCGACAGAGCTGACAATGACAAAAACAACGCCAATAGCCGTCACACTCAAATTGAGTTTGGCTGTGAGAACAACGCCCAACAGCAACAGTGCATTCCCAAGGATCAATCCGATTGAGACATATTCCATCTTTTCGTTGGCCTGAATAACCGCGTAAAAAACATTGGAAAAAGAACGAATAACGATATGAAGTCCCAACCAATAGACAATGCTGAGCGTCGGGTTGGAGTACCCCATAATATTTATCACCGAAGCGATCAAGGCAAATGTGGTCATTCCAAGAAAAATCTTGATCAAAACGAAATTTCCAACATATTTCCCTGCAAGGGATTTATCTCTAGCGACTTCTCTAACCGTCAATTTATCCAATCCCATGTCTGTCATCAGCACAAATAAACCACAGAAAGCGAAGGCAAATGAAAAAACACCAAAATCCGATTTTCCCAAGTAGCGAGCCATAAAAATAATGTAAAGGAAGGTGAATGTCTTGCTTACGATGTTTGAAGCAAACAAAACGATAGAATTTCTTGCGATTCTGCGGGAAATGCTCATCATGTCAATCGGAAATGAATGTTGTATTTTATCTCTGTAGATAGGCTACCGCCGTTAGGGATTTGACTCCACGCCCTTTTTCCATGTTTCTTCTGTCTCGACTTTGATTTCTCTATTCGGCGTTCGTCGGGAAACTATTTGTATATCTATACGCAGCGCACTTTTACTAAAAAAAGTAATTATATAATATGTGTAAGTGCCTATCCTGGGAATACCTCGGTCAGATGAATCGAGGGGTGATTTTTAACATTTTTTTGTCACTTCTAAGGGTGAGACGAAAATCCATCCGAAGCTTAAAAAATCTATGGGATTGAGAAAAAAATTAAGGATGAAAGAAGTTTGTTTGTTTTTTAATTGAAATCTATTTTCTCACACCTCTATTCTATCTTTCCACTTGGTTCTCTATCCAGGGATAAGTTTGCGATATTCCTTCCATTAATGAAAATTTTGAATTCCAACCAATTGATTTTATTCTAGCATTCGTAAAATTTCTTGCTTTAACTCCAACTGGTCCATGAATATATTTTATTGCAATTTTTTTACCCGCCACCTCTGCTATCGTATGAACAAGTTCGTCAACAGAAACATTTTCCTTCCTCCCGATATTGACTCCTCCTTCAAGTTCTGAGTGCATGAGAAGTAATATTCCTTCAATCAAATCATCTATGTATGTATAAGAACGTGAAGCAGAACCATCTCCCCAGACTTCAATAGTGCCTCCCTCATCAATTTCGGCAATTTTTCGACACAGCGCCGCAGGGGCTTTTTCCCTTCCACCTCGCCATGTTCCTTCAGGGCCGTAAGTATTTTGGAACCTGGCAATCCTAACTTTCATTCCAAATTTCCTACTGAAGGCCATTGCGATGCGCTCAGCATATAATTTTTCCCACCCATACTCATTATCCGGCTGGGCTGGATATGCATCGACTTCGGATAATTCTGGATCATCAGGATTCATGTCCCTATAGATACACGCAGATGAGGAATAGAAATAGTGTTTTACACCGTTTTTTGCACAGGAGTCTATCATATGGATATTGATTAATGAATTGTTCTTTAGAATCT